>Ga0131853_10002529_pt1 | contig 32622 bp, 34 predicted proteins | sample TergutLab28metaG_FD_92764 | JGI IMG/M metagenome (GOLD analysis project Ga0131853, IMG submission 92764) | Labiotermes labralis P1 segment gut microbial communities from Petit-Saut dam, French Guiana - Lab288 P1 (version 2) (version 2) | ecosystem: Host-associated > Arthropoda: Insects >... | reverse complement strand
TCAACACAATGGCAAGGGTCGCTGGTGGTTCTGCCGAAGATTACATCATTAAACAAATTGACGAGATGCACGAAAAAGGCAATTCCCTAAAAAGTCGTATTGCCGAGCTTGAAAGCCTTATGGAAACCCACGAACTATCCGATATTGAGTTTGACGTCATCCGTCAAGTGCTATCCAATTTCAAATCTACTCTTGATGTAATGGACATTGAACAGAAGCGAGAAGCGATCCGCGCGTTCGTAAAACGCATCGTTTGGGATGGACAAAATGTTAATATGTATCTTTTTGGCTCAGATGACGAAAATGGCTTAGAAATGCCGCCTGAAGAGGATGAAAAAAGTCCATCGGGAGGGTATAGCAAATGAGATACGCATGTACCTCAGGGCAACAAAAAAATATAATGGCGATGTATCCATATATGACACCATAGGCATTGATAAAGAGGGGAATGGGGTTACTTTGGAGGATAGGCTACCAGATGACAGCGATGCTTTGCCAGACATTGTGGATTTGCGTATGCAGGTTAAACTTTTGTATGACAGTATGCGGGACAGCCTGAATCCGCGTGAAAGAGAGATAATTCAGATGCGGTACGGCTTGCAGGGCGGCAAAGAGGTAACGCAGAGGGAGATAAGCGAAAAGATGGATATTTCGCGTAGCTATGTATCACGAATAGAGAAAAAGGCATTAGAGAAATTGTTGGGCGAGCTTGTGGAGGGATAGGGGCTTGTAAGGCGGATTGTGATTGTATTTATACTCCCTGCTGCTGTAGCAGCAGGGAGTATCTTATCAAACTATTTATTTAAAACAGGCATCCATATCTCCCATTCGTAATTTTTGGACGAGGCATCACCATCAGGAAATACCTCCATGCTTGGAGCGGACTCGTCGCGCACATACTGACTTGTTGGAAACCATTCGGTAATTACTCGCGTCCATGCTTCTGGTACATATGGCGCACCAGTAGGTGAAGTAATGGTGAAAACCGCCCAAGTAGCGGCAGGAACCATCTTTATGCTCATTCCATCGAGTTTTACGCCTTTGTATTCAGCACCAATAATCGCAGTTGTTTTGCCATCTTGGTATTCAAAGTCATAAGCTCCTACTTGCCAAAGAGGTGCTGTGTAAAAGCAATCCCCGCCATTATTCCGTAAGCGTGGATTATACTCATTCATGAACTTACGCCACAATGCTGGCAACGTATCTTCGCCCCATGTCTTAGAATCCAAATTATCTTCGCCCACAAGCCCCATAATCTGAAAACTATCCCGCTTCTCAATTCTAAAATTCATCTCGCTCACTCCTTTTATTGTAAGTGCGAAGGAGATTGGTGGATAAGTTTTAAGCGATATACCTGTTTTTCGGGCAGATAAAGGTGTTGCGTCATGCATCTCTTTAAAAGCACGCGAAAATGCATTAGGCGATTCATAGCAGTATTTCAAAGCAATGTCGATAATTTTGTCATTGCCATTTTGAATGTCAAAAACGGCTTGTGACAAACGTCTGCGTCGAATATACTCTGAAATAGACATTCCTGCCATGAAAGAAAATATCCTTGAAAACTCATAAACAGAGCAGCCCACAATATGCGATAATGATTCATATTGTATTGGCTGTGTTAGGCTTTCTTCGATATGCTCTATAACATCATTCATCCCTTTAAGCCAATCCATGCAATCCCTCCTCTCGATTATTATTATAAGCGAACATAGAGCGGAATTCTTTGCATTTCTTGCTAATTTTGGATAGTTTACATGTGTTAATTGCCATAAATAACTTTAATAATATATTTATTGAATATAGAAATCTGCAAATCCGACCATTCTTCAAACCCTAACACAGGTGGTACATTGATACCATATTGCCAGTCGTCATCAAGCCCTATCAGCTTTAGCTGGCGCGTATCCTCATAAGGTCCAGGAATTGTAAACAGCCAATTTGTAATCGGATAATTAACCACCCTTTCATACTCCCTTAATCCCCCCTCTTTTCCCATGCCTCCATGGGAAATAACGCCTATTGGTATGCCAACAACATCTGGTTTATAGGAGCTGTCTTTTGGCCATGGATTAAACCAAATAGATTCCATTTTCTCCATAATCATGCACAATTTGGCAGGGATTGGGGCATAGTGCGGAGAGACGATAAAGAGAGCATCACAATTAAGGATTTCTTCATAAATTTTGTTGAAATCATCATCAATAATACAACGGCTGGTATCTAAGCATTTCTGACAATTGGTGCAGGGGTTGGCGTGTAGTTTTTTAGTTCAAGAATAGAGCAATTGGCTTGTGTCTCCACTTTTTCAACCTCATTAACTATTCGCTTACATATTATGTAAGATGATGTTTCTTTCACATCTTCTTTGAAATTATTCGATGCAGATATGCACAATATTTTCATGAAGCCCTCCTCTACCAACTAAGCCTTGATGGCGTGACAATCTGTTGCCACAAATTGCAATGGGCATTAATATCCGCGCCTTCTGCAATATCACCATGAAAGCCCAATCTTTCATATTCTAACTCCTCTAGCTTTTCAACCTCTCCCACAAGATAAGAATTGATTCGGCGCGTAGTGGCTTCAAGCCTTGTGCGTATTGCACCCACACGTATTTGAATTACCTCCAGCCCAAAAGGCTTGTTTTCTGTTAGCCATTGTTTCTCAAAGGTCTGCATCAAGTCCGCTGTAAGCTTCAACAAATTAGAGACTTCAGTATCGGCTAGGCGGCGCAGCTCATCTTTGTCGTCATTTAAATATGCTTGAGTCATATCCAACCCCATTGTACATTTACGCGCCAAAACACGGCACAATGCGGCGGCATGAGCAAACATATAGCCCCAGTCGCCATTACGCGTAGCGGCTTCGGTTAGTTCATTTGCGCATTTTTCGAAATGTGCAGGGAAGGTGTCAGCATCTACATGTTTATCAATTAACCCTAGCATAATATCTTGATATAGCAGTGGTTTTGTAGTGTTTACAAAATCTCCACGTGTTTTTGTAGTGTCATTTGGGCTATCAAGCAACCAAAAATCATCCCAATTACCACCTGTGCAAGCTTTAAAGCGTGCGGTTAGCTCAGCTTTATTAGCATCATTGCCATAGCCCAATTCTGCGTATAGCTGTAAGACTGGCAAGATAGCAAAAGCAGAACATTCCGCGCCATCATCACCCCAGCCAGTAGCAAAAACCTCTTTTAAACCCGCCTCGCGACATACGGCAAGGGCAGGGCGCGTTGTATCCTCGCTCCATTTAAGCTCAGGGAAAAGTCCGCCCCATTTCCATGCGCCACCAGCAAATATCAGCTCATTCGGGAAGCTCTTATGCCTATCTAGCATGGTTGCATAATGCGCCATATCTTTATGGTAATAATCCCAATAAACCAATCCTACATCAGGGTTCATAAGCTTCATAAGCTCTGGCGAAAGCGGCTCGTCACCTGCCTTGTAATATTCATCATTATAGGCAAGCCTAAAAAACATATCGCTCCACATCATGGGCTTTAGTCCATATTTCTTACATATTTCCACCACGCGCGCTAGATGATTGCACATAATCTCACTACGATTTTGGTAGCCATGCTTGTCCAGATATTTGCCTAGACCTAGCATATGTGCCTCGTCCATGCCTATGTGGACACGCCTTGTGGCGTAGCATGATGACAACTGATGCATCATGTCGTCAATAAGGCGATATGTCTTTTCGTCACCTGCTAACAGGATGTCGTTACAATCTATAATGTCGGCAAATTCTGACCAGCGCAAAGCAGCGTTAAGATGTGCTAATGTCTGTACACATGGAATAAGCTCTATACCAAACATCTGAGCATAATTATCCATATCGCGTATTTCTTCTGCAGTGTAACGACCGCGCCCATAACCAAAATATTTCCATTCTGGTAGCTCGTATGTATCCTCTGTATAGAGTTGTAAGGTTGTTAGCCCCATCAAAGCCATATGGCGAATAAGTCGCTTGATGGCAGGAACAGAAGCTACAGCATTGCGGGAACAATCAAGCATATAGCCATTATTTTCAAAAACAGATTGCTCGCTAATGGAATCTACACCTTGAATCAAATAGCTAATACCGCGGAAAAATTCGGCAAGGCGGCTATAACCAATGGTAATTCCGCTGTTATTGCGTGTGATGGATAAACCACCGTTTTGCTTAACAGCACTTATGGGTTGACCATCGCTTGTTATTTCAATCATTCCCACTTCAGCCAATTGCTTAAGACCGCTTTGCACCTCTTTGTTATCGTTGCATATAAATATTTTTAGCATGTCACCACCTCCAATATCAGTATATCACACAACCACTTAACTATGCAATTAGTTTTTTTCAAAGGGTTACTAACTAGAAAACTTCTGAGCTATAGTGGCAAATGACTATACTATGTAGTTCCCATTGAGATTTTGATTTGTTATTGCAATAAATTTTAATTGATGTTAGGCTTGATGTATCATATTTTGAAAGGAGACTAGGGCGTGTTCCCACTAACGAATACGCATCTTTGCGGCTGATATTTCCGCATTTCTGCGTCAGCTCCTCCTTGAAATGGCAAAAATAAGACTTGCAAATCTGCATATTCTTATAGTGGGAACACGCCCTAATTATGAAAATGTACATCGAAAATATTCCGCAAAGTCATATTGCTTATATGCGCCGTGTGGGCGTATATGGAGAGCAGAATTATAAACTCATGCAAGATATGAAGCGGTGGGTTCACGAACGCGACCTTTGGAACAGCGAGGGTGTTATCTATGGAATTGCACAGGACAATGCCGCTCAAACATTACCAGAAAAATGTCGGTATGATGTTTGTTTTGTAACAAATTCTGTCTTTGAAGATGAGTTTATACATTATGGAATGTTGCCGACTGGAAAATATTTAGTTTGTGAAATTATCCATACTGCTGATGAAGTGCAACATTTTTACAGTAATTTGATGAGTGTCTTATCAATAGAAGGAGAGCGAATTGATGAAAGTCGTCCCATTTTGGAACGCTATCAATTTTTGCTTGTGGAAAAAGGGTATTGTGAAATTTGTGTACCGATTCTCTAGAAATGAGAAATCCCTGATAGCACAATGCCTTCAGGGATTTTATGGGTTTAGTCTGCTGTGGATAGCAGGGTGTTTGGGTCTATAGGTGCTTCGTTGCTTGTCACAGCAAAGTTTACATGATATCCCAGCAAACTGCCAAAAATGGATGGGCTACCAACATTACCTATGATTTGCCCACGGGTGACTACATCGCCTATGCTAACCGCCGTGTCGGGGTCTAGCTGGCTGTATGTAGTAACCCAGCCATTGCCATGGTCGATTACTACGGTAGGACCAAACTGGCGAGACTCCAAAATGTCCGTAACCACGCCCGATGCCGCTGCACGCACCGCCTCTCCGCGGTCTGCTGCTATTGCCACATTGTCATTGGTGCGCCATTGGTCTAGTGTTATATCATAGACCAGTCTGTCCATAGCAAAATCCATCACCACATCACCTAATACAGGCCAATGCATGGTATCATCTTCAGTGAAATGCGCAAAAGTCTGCGATTGTGGGGACTCTGCGGGGTCAAACACACTAAAGATATCTTCGCCATAGCCATCATCCTCGCTCAGATGGATTTCGTTCCCAAATCCTTCGCCCAACTCCCAATCCCAGTCATCATCATCCGCACCTTCTGGTACTGGGCGTGGCGTGGTTTGTGGAGAAGGGGATGGGGTTACATTGCCTGTCTGTGGCGAAGGAGAAGGGCTAGGGCTTTGTGGTGTGTGGTTCTGTTCCGTACCCCTATTATCCTCATCCGTTGGATGTGTGGATGGGGTATGCCTTTGTGGGTCAGGCGGCGGGGTATGCGGCGGTTGCTCCGTCGTGTGGTCAGCTAGCGGAATATCCCAGTTATTACCAACGGGGTAATTTTCTGCCTCCACTTGCCACAAATTATCTTGCGACATATCGGCTACATAGGTATCGCCCGATAAGCTGCCAAAGCCAATAAAGTTGTAGTAGCCAATGGCTACAGCTAGCACCAAAAGCCCTGCAAGGCTGCTATACATAGCAACATAAAAGCCCTTGCCTCTGGCGTTTCCTAAATTTCTGGTACCTCTTGGTTTTTCTTCCATATGCTGTAAACACCTCCACAGCTATTATTAACCCCCTTCAAATTTATTATTCGCAAATTTGTAAATTTTTTGAATATGTAGATATTATTGGTATTATTCACATGAGCCGCGCAAAACGAAGTTATCAATATCAAAGCCGCCCATTTTTTCAGAAACGTATTCATACACATTTTTTGATAGCTCAAACATTTTGCACCTATCATCACACTCAAATGTTGCTTTGATTATTTCAAGAAAAACAGGGTCATTATATTCTGCTAGCCCATATTTACTGCGGTATTCATCATCTGTCAACCATCTGTGCATTTTATGATAACTTGGCACGGGCGAGCAAGTATAGCGCGAATATAGCTCAAAAGCATTTTGAACAAAACAGAAAAATTGCATCACGAAATCGGGAGCTTGTTTTAAGTATACTCGTTGCAGCTCATCAAAACTATCCCAAAAGTGATATAGCCCTGTTTTAATATTGAAGTTGCTCATTTCTGGTATTTCTAACTTTAACTTTTCTCTACAATAGAACATAGCCTTTTTGGCACCACCATTTCTATCGTAAATAACAATTCCGCCCAGCATCATATTGATTTCTATTAAATTAGCGTTAGGATAACCACTTTCTATATATCTCTCAATTTGCCGCATAGGGTTTGCGAAATATTCAATATTGAACCCATCAATTCGCTTGTTGCCGCGCTCGCGATAGTCAACACTATCGCTCAACACGATGTACAAATCAATATCAGAAAACTCATCCGCATTTCCAAAGGCGTGACTTCCTGTTAAAAATACGGTCTCAATATCATCTCTGAAATTGCATATCTCAATAAACTTCCTTGCTGCTTGCTCCCATTTTTTCATAATCACTCTCTCCTTTTTAAATAAAATACCTCACCAGCAAATGTCGTCGGTGAGGTGCAGGAGATATCGCAATACATCCATCTACCAACGACAGCTAGAGCTAACATTTGTCGTCGGCTAAATGGCAGACTTACAAATTCTAACTCTGGGTGGTAGTAGTGGTGATATTAATGGAATTATAACTCATAGCATAAAACCCTTTCAAAAGCTATCCATTTAACTTTGGTAAAGTGTCTATATTTAGCTGTTGTGAGGAACACCGTTTATTTAACTTTTCTAGTTCGGTTTCAAAATATTGCTTTAAATCAGAGGCGTATCTATATGCTTTCTCGACCTGCTCCTCAACTATCTCTGTATAGTTATCCCTGGGATATCTGGTGTCAAAATAAAAACTACTGAGATATAGCCCTTTATCTCTGTGGTCGCTATATTGATGTTGTTTGTCGTAAGCGACCAAAATTGTATCAATTCTACGTGACTTCAAAGCACTATGATAGCTATCTTTTCTCATCAAAAGTGCTTTTGCGCCTTTTCTGCAAATTGTTGAAAACAAAAGGCGGAAAGTTGGTATCTTTTGTGTTCCATATTAAACATTGCATCATCCTAGTCCCTCTGAGTTATTTCCCAGTACGTTGCCACAATGTCACGCCCTCTTTGTGCATGCTCTTAAATACATAACTGCCTTTTGGCGTAATGTTAGCTCTTTAGCTTACTACGCATATATCCAAATCCGCTTCATACGCACAAGCTTTAAATCTGCTGCATCGGTCATTATAACTCCTAATACGCCAACTTCTCTGCCAAAAATTGCTTTAAGTCAGCTATTTTAACGCGCTCTTGCTCCATGCTGTCGCGGAAACGCACGGTAACCGCGCCATCCTCTTCGGATTCAAAGTCATAGGTAATACAAAAAGGCGTACCTATTTCGTCATAACGGCGATAGCGTTTGCCAATAGAACCCGCATCGTCATAATCGCATACAAAGTCCTTGCAAAGGTCTTGGTATATTTTGGTTGCTGGCTCTGCTAGTTTTTTCGATAGCGGCAGGATAGCGGCTTTGATAGGGGCTATGGCATGATGTAATTTTAGCACTACACGCGCATCTTTTTCATCCAAGACCTCTTCATGATAAGCATCACATATAAAAGCAAGCGCAAGCCTGTCACAGCCAAGCGAAGGCTCGATAACATAAGGCACGAATTTTTCGCCACTTTCTTGGTCAAAGTATTGCATGTCTTCATTGCTATGCTCCTGATGGGCTTTTAGGTCAAAGTCTGTGCGGTTTGCAATGCCCCATAGCTCGCCCCAGCCAAATGGGAACATAACCTCAATGTCTGTGGTGGCTTTAGAATAATGCGAAAGCTCATCTTCGCCATGGTCGCGCCAACGCACATTTTCCTTTGCTATACCAAGACCAAGTAGCCAATCTATGCAAAACTGTTTCCAATAATCAAACCATTCACTATCCGTATCTGGTGCGCAGAAAAACTCAAGCTCCATCTGCTCAAATTCGCGGGTGCGGAAGGTAAAGTTGCCAGGGGTTATCTCATTACGGAAAGATTTGCCAATTTGAGCTATGCCAAAAGGCACTTTTTTACGTGTCGTACGCTGAACATTCTTGAAGTTTACAAAAATGCCCTGCGCTGTTTCTGGGCGCATATAGACAATATTTTTGCTATCATCAGTTACGCCCGCATGGGTCTTAAACATAAGGTTAAACTCGCGTATATCTGTAAAATTATGCTTGCCGCATTTGCAAGGGATTTTCTTTTCATCCACATATTCTTTCATTTGCTCGCGACTCCAGCCGTCACAGGTTTCATTAATGCCATTTGCTGCCATGTAGTCTTCTATCAGCTTATCAGCGCGAAAGCGTTCCTTGCACTCGCGGCAGTCCATAAGCGGGTCAGAAAAACCGCCCACATGACCAGATGCCACCCACACAGAAGGGTTCATCAAAATAGAACTATCCAGCCCCACATTAAGCGGATGTTCCTGCACAAATTTTTTCCACCATGCGGCTTTTACATTGTTTTTAAGCTCTACACCAAGCGGGCCATAGTCCCATGTATTGGCAAGACCACCATATATTTCGCTGCCAGGGAAGATAAAACCGCGGCTTTTTGCTAACGCTACTATTTTTTCCATTGTTTTTTCCATAAAAAGTCACCTCGTTAATATTATGTCGTTTTTCTTTTCCTATTAAAATGCACAAATACACAAATAATACCAGCAATAAGCAAAATTGCTCCTATCGCTGCTATATAAGTAACAAAAGGTATATTCCCTAAATGCATAATGTTCTGATAGTCGGCTGATAGATGAAAATATAATGCCATAACCATAAAGACCAAGCCGCCGATTGTTAATATCATACCATTTGTAAGAATTGTTCCCCAAATTACCTTATTGCCAACGCTTTTTCCATCATCATCTCGTTTTGGCACGATTATTTTTGCCGAAAATCTAGCCTTCATTAGGGCTGTAACTACCAATGTTGCTATTATTGTATTCACAATAACCTCAATTGTAGCATTTGTCGTGACCACAAACACCATAAACGCCCAAACAGAAGCATGCGGTGTTCCTGAGATAGACATTACGGCATCGTGAAGAGGTGCGGCGTATATTAGCCACATCATGCCCAAAAATGCTACAGTATTTGTAATAGAACCCGCTGCGGCGGCTATACCTATTGTGATAGGCCTTGGCAACTTTGTGCCAATGAGTGCTTTAAACACCAAAAACACAGTTACGGCAATTAGCATACGTGGCAAAACTGATACCAGAGGGTTTTGTATGAAGGGGAAAAGTATCCCCGTAGGCATGATATATGCTCTTATCATTGAGCTTAACCCTGCGGCTGTTGCTACAGTGAGACCAGGGGCAAAACCTTCTAGCATAACGGTAACAATCGCTGGCAAAAAGGCTATAGTTACGCTTACCATAGGCAAAGGTATTGTGCCAAGAAGTGTAAACGCCATAATTATCGTTATGGCTATCATCAGGCTTGTTACAGCCATTGTTCTTATCATTGCTCTATTCATTGTTCTGCTGTTAGACATTTTATTTTTCCTCCTAATTTTTCTTAGACATTATTGTACCATTCGCTGGCAGAAAAATCAATAGGCACAATCCACATAACAAGGATTGTGCCTATTGATAATCTTATGAATATTGACTTTATTGCAACGATTCTGCAATTTGTATTAGCTGGTCAAGGCTTAAATCAGCATGATAACCGTCAAATGTGTAAGCGATATCGCCAACTTGTAGCCACAACATGCCTTCTCCATATCTGCCGTTAAGTCCATTTATCTCAATGTCCTCAAAAGTTCCTGACCACATTGGGATTCCCCACTCTTCTGGGTAAAGCATAATGCTCATTCTGAATCCTAGCTCACCGAAACTATATCTGATATCCAAAGACGATACATTGGCATGATATGTTGCATTATCAAATACAAATCCATTAGGGATGTATGCGGGTATCATCACATTGCCAATTGTAGCTGAAAGACGGGCTAAAGCTGTATTCAAATCATCATAGTCATGTGTATCAAGTAACACAATCTGCTCGCCGTCTACCTCGGCTATTATAGGGCTTGTGGCGTTTGGGTCTATCTCCATACCCCACACCTGGTAAGAGCCATCACTTGATTCTTGTACTGTGAAACTATTCACATATTCTTCGCCCTGTATAATCCTCGTGTCCAAATCTCGCCAAACAACCGCAGCATAGGTTGCAGCCGAAAGAGATAATAAACCTATAAGCACCGCAACCGCAATGGCTGGTTTTCTAAACTTTCTCTTTTTCATCATAATAATTCGCTCCTCATCAATTGATAGTCTGTTTTTTATTTCAGCAAGATTTTTTTCGCGGTCAATTTCCGCTGAGGGGTCTATGCTTTTGCACATAGCCAAAAAGTCATCATTTTTCATTGGCATTTTCCTCCTCCATAAACTTCCTAAGCTTTGTCATTGCCCTGTGAGCGGTTACGCCCACATGTGATTCGCTGATATTCAGTATTTCGGCAATTTCGCTATGCTTTAGCTCGGTAGCAAATTTCATGGATAAAATTTGCCGCTCTTTGTCCCTTAGTATTACCATAGCGGACATCAGCTTCTTGCTCTCTTCGTTAATAACCACAACTTCCTCTGGTTGTTTTTCAGCAGACACTAGCTCTACAATATCTTCAAACGGAAGAATTTTTCTTCGCATTGTTTTTCGCAGATAATCCGTGACCACATTTTTAGCTATACCAATAAGCCAACCTTCCAAAGGAAAGTTTTGGTTATAACTTTTCCATCCTTGAATAGCCTTGACGAAAACATCGCTCGCTAGCTCTTCAGCATCATGATGGTTATTGATACGAAAGGCGATATAGTTGTACACGCTTTTATGATATTGGTGGTACATTAGCTCCAGCGAGCAATCCATTTTAGCTGTGATATTTACCATTTTTCTGCCTATAGTCTCAACCATAATGCCTCCTTCCCATATATTTCTTTGTAAGTCTTACAACATGGTATACGTATCAAGTCATTTTTCATTAACAAACATATCAATATTTTTTTGAGAAACAATAATCAACGCATAAATCGCCGCCTCTCCTATCTTAGAGAAACGGCGATTTCATGCTATTACATATCGAATTTTGGTAAAATTAATTCATGATATTAAACAAACGCAAGATTGTAACTATGCTCATCTCTCTTGTGTATGTCCCTTGTGGCACAAAATTACCAGCATCCATACCTTGCATGATGCCTGCGCCCTGCATTTGACCAACCTGAACTATAGCCCAAGGAGCTATAGTGGAATTATCATTAAACGCTGCCGCCACAGCAGGCAAAGGCTGATTTACAGCACCTGCTAGGCGCGCAAGCATTGTTGCGGCCTGTTCGCGTGTTAGCGGATTGTTTGGAGCAAAGTTATGGTCATCAATACCTAAAACAACACCGATGTAGCCCATTTTCTGTACATTTACATCATTTGTATCAGCAAATTGACGACGACCTACGATTTCATAGCCCATAACGGTTTCGTAAAGAGCTGTAGCTAAAGCCGCAAATTCTGCGCGCGTGGTCGCTTGTGTAAATGAAGATAATAAATGATTTGGCACAAGACCATGACCCATAGCATCAAGAATCAAAGGATGCGCCCAGCCTGAAGGTAGGTCGTTAGGGTTGAGTTGTTGAGGTGGTTGTTGAGCAGCTACCACAAATACAACAGGTTGGCTAAGAACGGAATCAAATGTAGTCTCGCCATCACCCAAAGCACGCACCTGAACAATGCGGCTACCTGATTCAAGAACTAATGAGCCAAGAGCAAAATGGGTAGCCATGGTAGACGCAGATGCTACCTCCCCATCTACATAAACAACATAACCCCTAGTGCCTTGCACTGCATTCCATTGCAGAACAGTGCCTTCTAAGCGAACATTTGTAGGAACAGGCAAATCCATAGTCTGCATCTCAAATCGCAAAACCGCACTAAGTCCGCTATTATGTGTAGTAGAGCCATTGCCAAGCGCACGAACCTGTACATCATATGTGCCTAATGGCAAATTAAGGCTTGCCAAATTAAAGTTTGTAGCTGTGATAGTTTGATTTGTGGTGCGGGCTGTGCCATCAATGTAGATTCTGTAGCCCACAGCACCCGCTACTGCCGCCCAAGATAGCGTAGCACCTGTTATGTTAAGGGCGGTAGGCGTATCCAAAGCACCAGGAACAAAAGTAACAGCTGTGCTAAGGGCAGAGTTTTGTGTAGTAGTACCATTTCCTAGCGCACGCACCTGAACATTATGCTCGCCAGCCGCTAGGTTCAGGGTTGTTAGGTTAAAGCTAAGACCTGTGATGTTTTGCGTTGTGCGGGCAGTTCCGCCAACATATACCCTATAGCCTGTTGCATTTGGCACAGCCGTCCATGTTAGCGTGCCGCCAGATATAGCTACATTTGTTGGCACCGCTAACTGACCCGTAAGGTTTACGGAAGCTGTGTTGCTTAGGTTAGAGGCATTGTTGCCATTTGCCGCCAAAAATCTTATCTGGATGTTTTGTGAGCCAGCAGGAAGGTTAAACTCTGTTAAATCTACCTGTGTGACATTTGACAAAATAGGTGTTAAGGCTGTGCCATTGCGATACACACGAACGTTTTGCGCACCGTGTACCGTCCATGTTAGCAAACCTGCCGCATTAACGCTGATTTGTGGTGTTGGCAGACTAGCATTGCCAACAGTCCAAGGAAGTGCCGCAGATGCATCAGAACGGGTAAGACCTGCGGCCTCTGCAACTACAGTAAGTTGTAAGGTCTGGCCTTCATTTTCGCTAAACATACTCATATCGATTTGCCAGAAATTCGTAGTAACATTTTCGATATGCCTTGTGCCAGCATAGATTCTGTAGCTTGTAGCTCTGTTGTCAGTGGCTGTCCATCTAAGCACATTGTTTGGGTCTATATTAAGACCAGTTGGCGAAGCAAGCTGATTAGCTGGTAGCGCAGGAGGTGTCCAACCTACAGAAGTGCTAGTTGGGCTAACGCGCTCGAAGCCAGCAGTGCCGCCAGATATAACCTCGACCCTAACGGATAATCTATTTTCGCCAATAGCAAAATGAGGACCAAGATGGCTTCGTAAGTTCAATGAACCCGTTAGTTGGTTTTCGATTGTATGAAATTGTACATTATTTGCTAAAAAGATAACACGATATGTCCCGCTAAAGGTCGCATCAAATATTCGAGCATCCCAAATGAGTGAATCTACATCTATTGAGATAGTTGGCTGACCCAATGACTCTAGGCTGTTATCTTCTGCAGAAACATGTAACGGTGAAAAAGTCATCCCGCCCACAACCATAACTGCAGCGAGCAGACCAGCCACCAAGGCTTTTATTTTTCTAAACTTACCTTTCATTGATAATTACCTCCTGTGTAATAATTTTAATGCCAAAATTATAACATTGTATAGCTTGTTATGTCAATAGATGGTAGGATTTGACACCGAAATGTCATTTAAATGTTCTTCTGCTGTCATTCTGGGCTTGACCCAGAATCCCCTGCATGGTATAGTGAAACTACCATTAAAGGAGGTCGAAAATTATGAATTTCCCCGTAGACTATTTCAAACAAACATTATGCGAGATTTTGGCTGTTGACAGCCCATCTGGCTATACAGCGGCGGCAGTAGCAAAGCTAAAGACTTACGTTGATAAACTAGGCTATGAAAATTATGTCACCAAAAAGGGCAACTTGGTTATAAATGTGGCTGGCAAAAGCGACAAAACCATCGGCATCTCCGCCCATTTGGACACACTTGGTCTTGTAGTGCGCGGCTATAGAGGTAATGGCACATTAAGCTTTTCGCAGGTTGGCGGCGCAATTTTGCCTACGCTAGATGGCGAATATTGTAAAATATACACCAGATGGAGCGAAAAACCATATACAGGTACTATTTTGTCCAATTCGCCGTCATCTCATGTGTATGATGATGCTGGCAGTGCTGCCAGAAATGATAAGGGTATGCATGTTAAGCTTGATGAAATCGTTAGCAATGATAATGATGTGAAGAAATTGGGAATTTTGCCAGGGGATTTTATTTGCTATGCACCAAAAACTGAGATTACAGAGAATGGTTTCATAAAAAGCCGTTTTTTGGATGATAAAATGTCGGTTGCCATCATCCTTAGCATGCTAAAATATTTTAAAGATAATAATATCATGCCTGCGCACAATATATTATCAATTTTCTCCACATATGAAGAGGTGGGGCATGGCTTATGCCATCTTCCGCAACCTGTAGATGAATTTGTGGCTTTGGATATGGGCTGTATTGGTGATGACCTATCTTGCACAGAATATGATGTATCCATATGTGCTAAAGATTCCAGCGGACCATACGATTACGAGTTGACCACACGGCTTATTAAATTAGCAAAGGATGCAGGACTTGGTTTTGCCGTAGATATTTATCCGCGCTATGGCTCTGATGTTTCGGCGGCTCGCTATGCTGGGCATGATTTTAAGGGTGCTCTGATAGGACCTGGTGTTGCAGCCAGCCATGGTATGGAGCGTAGCCATATGAAAGCAGCAGAAAACACATGGAAGCTACTACATCTATACCTCACGCAATGATGAAAATTGTAGTTTTTCATGGTAGCCCTAGAAAAGGAAATACATACCTTGCAACGAAAATTTTTATGGACGAGCTATCAAAATATGGGGATGCAGAAATTGCAGAGTTTTTTCTGCCAAAAGATTTGCCTGATTTTTGCATAGGTTGTCAGCTATGCCTTGGAGGCATGCGCGAGAAATGCCCCAATACTAGGCATGTTACCCCGATTTTTGATGCCATTATTAATGCCGATGCCTTGGTTTTTGCCACGCCTCACTATGGGGCTTGCTCTATGCCAGCATCTATGAAAAATCTTTTTGACCATATGGATTTTTTGATGCTCAATGTGTCACCAAGAGAAGAAATTTTTAACAAAAAAGCCTTTATCATTACAACTGGCGCAGGCTCAACGGCTACAATAAAGCCAATCAACAAGACCCTCAAACATTGGGGCATAAACCGTGTATATTCCCTTGGGCTTCGCATGTACACAAATAAGTGGGATAAAATGAGGGCGACAAGACAAACAAAATACGAGAAATCACTTCGCAAGTCTGCCCAAAAATTTTATTATGCCAAAAAGAAGCCGCCGTATCTTTCGACTATATTCTTTTATCGCATTTCAAAATTTATTTTGAAAAGATTTGTGGGCGAGGGAAACCATCCCTATGAACTATGGAAAGAGAAGGGATATTTTAAGAAAAGACCATTTTGAATAAAATGCCGCCATTCATTAATTTAGATGGCGGTATTAATTTTTTGCAAAATGTGCTTGACATTTACTGCAAAGTATACTATACTAAAAATGCAAAGCAAACTATACTATAGGAAGGTGATGATGTGAACACGATAATACCACAATTACGCAAGCAAAACAAACTGTCGCAGGAGGAACTAGCCCTTGCTGTAGGAGTGACCCGCCAGACTATAACATCCATAGAAGTGGGGAAATACACAGCTTCATTGGTGCTGGCATACAAGATAGCAAAGTATTTTGGCAAAAGTATCGAAGAGGTTTTTGACTTTTCTGATGTGGAGGGATTGTAATATGGATAATTTCAAAAAGACGCTGAAAAGGCGCAATATATACAATATCTGTATGATTGCCGTCTTGGTAGCCGCCGCTATTATTATTTATTTTTCGTTTGTGCCAAGCAACCATGATATGGGCATGTTTATTATTGGTATTTTAAGCGGACTAACAGCATTGCTGGTTGCCTTAACTCTAAAAAACTGCTTTGTCATGAGGAATAATAAAAAACTGCAAGCCATGCACATCAAAGAAAATGATGAACGGCAAGCAATGATTTTGCAAAAAACTGGTGCAACACTTTTGCCAATCTGTGCATTTGGGCTTGGTATAGCTGCCGTCACGGCGATGTTTTTTAATCCGCTTATATCCTTAACTCTAATATCAGTCATCGGGTTTATGGCATTGATAAAAGCAGCTTTGCGCCTATATTATGGAAGGAAACTATGAGAACTGAATTTAAAATAGGTTTGCTTATGTCTGCGGGAATTTCTGCGCTAGACCGATTCGTAACATACCTCGCTTTGCGGTGATTGGGCTACTAATCATAGGCGTTTTCTTGGTGTTGATAGGCTTGTTTCGCTCAAAATTTCAAAATGAAAAATAACATTGTGTCTATAGCTGTAAGCGAAGTATTGATTTTGAAAAGGAGAGGTAAAGATGAGAGAAGGAAAAATCAAGAATAATATCATAATTTGTGTTATTGGGGTTGTGCTGGTGATTGTTGGAATACTAATTGCTATTTTTTACACAATCCCAGAAGAGACTATGCAAGCTTTGCCATTTGCGCTAGGAGGAATTGGTCTTGGTGTGTTTGGTGGGGGATTGGGTGGCTGGATTAGCAATCATCTCATGAACAAAGACCCAAAATTAGCTGATGAAATGCAACTATATGATTCAGATGAGCGAAATGTCTCAATTAGTCTAAAAGCTAAGGCAAAGACAGACACTTTCACATCGATGCTTCTTTACGCTCTAGTTATTTTTCTTACTGTAATGCAAGTTCAAGCAGCAGTGGTTCTGGTATTTTTGGGAGCTATTGCTTTGCGAATAATCGTGCTGTTTTTCTTCTTAAACAAGTATCACAAAGAAATGTAAATTCTATTGTAAAATATACTTGACATAATCTGCGGATAAAGTCCACACGAGCGGCATTGGATATGTCACAAAAAGACCTTGCCGAAGCGATAGGGGTGACAAGGCAAACCATCAATGCGGTCGAAAAAGACGACTACAACCCGTCAATTAAATTATGCATTGCTATTTGTGTAGTACTCAACAAATCCCTAGATGAATTATTTTGGGAGGAAGAAGAAAATGTCAGGTAAACGAAGCATAATGAATATCGAAAAAGACTACGATGAAAATCATGCTCAAAAAATCTACAAAATCGGTAGCCTTATGTTTTTTTAACGCTTGTGGTTATGGGTCTCCGTAGTTTCATCTGGGGTTCATTATCTTGTGTGTATAGCTTTAGCAAGCGTTGGAACTATCATATTTTTTGTGCTATGTGTGGTAGAAGCAAGCACTCGCTTTAACAACTTATTTGCTGAAGCTTGGCTTGGCGGACTAACGTACACGTCAATACTTATAGTTGCAACGATAATAATGCAGGCGGCTAAGAAAAAAATCGATAATGAAGATAAGGAGGTATAGTAATATTATCTGAAAACAGTGACAGCAAATTTATAAATGAACAACGATTCAAGTTCATTTTAAAATGCAGGTGTAGTTGATGCTTGCATCAACAGCTTCTCCGAAGTTATATTACTATATGAGTTGGAAACAAACACATCTTGTGATTTTACGTATATTATGATATCATGAAATTAATCTATATTTTAACGAAGGAGGAAGTTATGAAACAATTTAAAAAGAGATTTTTGGCGGGAGCATTAGCTTTTGTCATGACATTTGGCGCATTAGCTGCCTTTGGTGTACAATTAGCGGCGCAAGAGCCAACTGTGCCTCTGTATTCTGTGGAAGATATCTTTACTCTTCCAGAAGCGATGGGCTTTTCTTTAAGCCCTGATGGGCAGAGCTTGTATTTTGCCGCACCTGTGAATGGCATTATAAACGTCTTTAGGCGTGACATTGCTACTGGCGAAGAGGTACAGGTTACTTTTGAGGCGGAGCAGCATGTTTTTAATCTCATGTTCAAAGGCGACACCATGCTATTTATGCGTGATGCCTTTGGGGATGAAAACCCTAATATCTTTAGGGTGAACGAAGATGGCACAAGCACGAACTTAACACCGTTTTCTGGCGTTATGGCTATGCCGCTGGATTTACTAGAAGCGACAGATGTGGAAGATGAAATACTAATAGCTATGAATCGCGAAAATCCGCAGATGTTTAATATTTATCGCCTTAACATAGTTACTGGTGAGCTTACTATGGTTATGCAGGCTGTTGATGGTGCAATAACGGATAGAACGGGCACAATCCGCATGATAATAGTAGCTTTAGATGGTGTGAACATGTCCATTTTGCATCGCTATAGTGATGATGATGAGTTTGAGCTTGCGGGCATAGTGACTTTTAACGACCATATAAGCGAAATTCAATTTGATGCAAACAATGAATATATCTATGTTGTGTCGAATGTTGACAGAGAGCGTACTGCTCTGATGCGTGCAAATCCTGCGACCATGGAGGTTGTAGATGTTATTTTTGAGCATCCACAAGTGGATATATTAGGGACTTTTGGTAGCATGTTTACCGCTGGTACACCAGGCGGGGTTGTGTATCATGTAGATTTTCAGCATAGACACTTTTTAACGCAAGAAGCAGAAGATTTCTTTACGGAAGTTTACGCACTTTTGCCACAAAACAGCATGGCATCTATTACGGGCATGTCCGATGACTTTAGCATGGCAACTATCCATGTGCGTTCGGATGTAAACCGTGGGCGTGTGTACTTATTTGACAGAGCGGCGGGTACGATAGAGCTTTTAGCTGATACAAACTTTGCGCCGCCAGAGCATATGGCGCAGATGATGCCTATTTCTTATACCGCGCGTGATGGCGTGGAAATACCTGGCTATCTCACACTGCCTGTGGGTGTAGACCCTGTGAATTTGCCTGTTGTTATGATTCCTCATGGTGGTCCACATGCCCGTGATTATTGGGGCGGGTTTTTTGACTGGGTTCAATTTTTAGCAAACCGAGGCTATGCTGTTTTCCAGCCAAATTTCCGCGGTAGCTCTGGCTATGGTCGTACTTTTATGGAAGCGGGCTTTAGAGAATGGGGCTTGCTTATGCAAGATGACAAAACAGATGGTATATTATGGCTAATAGAAGAAGGTATAGCAGACCCTGACAGAATAGCCATTTTTGGTGCATCGTATGGTGGCTATGCGGCTCTTGCAGGTGCGGCATTTACGCCAGAGCTTTATGCGGCGGCTGTGTCCCTTGTTGGCGTTTCCAATATCTTCACATGGATAGAATCCATACCGCCAATGTGGGAGCCTATGCGCGACCTTCTTCATGAACGTGTGGGGCATCCTGTACATGATTACGACAGACTTCGCGCTACATCTCCTGTGTTCCACGTGGAACATATTACAGCACCGATGTTCATTGCTCATGGCGCAAATGATGTCCGTGTAACATTATATGAAACTACGCAGATTGTTGAAGCTTTGCAAGCCTTGGGCGTAGACGTAGAGTATATGATTTTCTGGGATGAAGGTCATGGCATGGTCTTTGAGCATAATAACTTTGCTTTCTTCACCATGCTTGAGGCATTTTTAGCTGAGCATTTGGGCGGTAGAACATTGACCACGATGGAAGATTTAAGAGACCCTGTAAGCTATGAAGAGCTAGGTGGCAATATAGTTGAGTTTATTCCACTTAATATTAATGGCAATCAAGGACAAATTCTGTTTAGTAGCGATGTTAATGATGCTACAGGCGAGTTTGCTGCTGTTTTCCATGGCTTCACACACGGCATGACAAGCGTGAATGTTGCTATAACTATAGGTGATAGGGTAGCGGCTTTTGGCATGGACTTGCAGCCAGGCGATGCGCTTGTGTTTATGCTGTTTGAAGAAGATATGGGGCATACCATTGATGTGAGAGTGTCTACAAACTGTACAAACAGTGGCACTATGGAAGTGAGCTTGGCGTTAGTAGAATAATAATTATCGTAATATTCTAAAACAAGCAAAACGGGCATATACTTATCCATTCCAAACAAAGGATGGTAGGTATATGCCCAAAAAAATGCCGAAAAAGAGACCAAGAGGGTGTGCGTTTTATATGCGCACTCTTTCGATGGGCTTAATAATTTCTATTATACTGTTGTTTGCTATGTCGTTTTTTAGTGCATCAAATCCAGTTTCTGGTGGTATATTGCTATCTGAAACTCTGCCGCAGTATACTTTTTCTGCTGATTTTCGTGATAATTTGCCTCAACCTCTGGAATTGGGTGCGGAGGTTCAGGCTGTTGCGGAAGTAATAGTTGAAGGTATTTCAGAGGTTGCACCTCATGTCGCTACGGAAGTGGTAGTTGTGATAGAAGGCGAAGGGAATGAACAGCCAACCCTCGTGGGCTTAGAGGATGTGGTGATAGAATACGGCACGGCATATGTAAATGTTCAAGAGGTTTTGGATACGCGGGTGCTGACAACCACAAACTTGGATGCACTGCGTAATCCTGAAACTTTGCGCAACGCTATGTACATTGTCGACCCACGTACAGTATTTGTGCCAGATATGTTCGATGTGGATAGATTTATGTCGCAAGACATGCGGGTCAATCCGCAGAGCTTGGCAAATGGAGACCCTGTTGTGCTGATTTTCCATACACATTCCACAGAGTTTTTTGTAGATTCTAATCCTGCTGATAAATTTAGCGGCATTGTTGGTGTTGGAGCGCATTTGGCGGCACTTTTGAATGACATGGGCATAGGAACTATTCATTTGACACAGAGATTTGATATTGTGGATGGCAGGTCGCATATAATGGGAGCTTATGAGCGTCAAGTGCCGTATATAGAGCGCATTTTGGCGGAAAACCCTACAATAGAGATTGTGATAGACCTGCATCGTGACGGCTTGCCAGAGGGTGCGCCAAAGCTTGTAACAGAAATAAATGGTCGTCCTACAGCGCAAATAATGTTTTTTAATGGATTATCCACACTTAATGATAATGGTCGACCTTTGTCCATAGCGACCCTGCCAAACCCCAATCTGCCGTATAATCTGGCATTTTCTTTTCAGATGCAATTGGCGGCGAATGATATGTTTAATAATTTTACACGGCGTATATATCTTAATGCATTTCGATACAGCTTACATTTCAAACCAAAATCGCTGCTTGTGGAAGTTGGGGCGCAAAATAATACCTTTGCAGAGGCAATAAATGCCATGCAGCCATTGGCAGAAATTTTGTCGAATGTTATAAGATGAAATCGCGCAAGCTATACGCATGCTGACGAGATTTGTGATATATGGATTAATAGGATGGTGCATGGAGGTGCTGTGGACGGGCGCAGGCTCGCTTTTGAAGCGCGATTTTCGCGCTACCTCTACCACCAGTATCTGGATGTTTTTTATCTATGGCAGCGCGGCATTTTTTACGCCGCTGATAGATGCCATATATCCCATGCCTATGCTATTGCGGGGCGTGATATATGCCCTATGCATATTTATGGTAGAATATGTGACGGGCATGGCATTGCGAGCCGCCAAAATATGCCCATGGGATTACACAGGTGCGAAAACTGCGGTGCATGGTGTTATACGGCTGGATTATGCGCCTGCTTGGGCGGTGGCGGGGTTGTTTTTTGAGTTTGTTTATGTGAGGTATCTTGTGTAAAAATAGGGCGGCAGAGTGCCGCCCTATGATTTTCTTATGGATTTACCATTGTTTCAAATAACCGTAAAATCGTGACTATTGATTGTTCCCGCGTGTATAGCCCTGCGGGTGCAAACATATTATCGCCAATACCGCCCATGATTTCTGCTGCTTGCATCTGTCCTACGGCATAAATTGCCCATGGTGAGATGGCGGAATTATCGGCAAAGGCGGCATTGGCATGTGGCAATGTATGCCCAAGTACATCTGCCAGCCTTGCGAGCATTACTGCCGCTTGCTCGCGAGTTAATGTGCCGCCTGGGTTAAAGTTGCCATCGCCTACACCCTGCACAATTCCTAACGCGCCCATTTTTTGCACATTAATGTCGCTGGTGTCATTAAATGGTATGCGGTATGGGATTTCTTGACCTGTATAAGCCTCGTGCAAAGCAACGGCAAGTGCGGCAAATTCTGCACGGGTTGTTGCTTGGGTATATTGGATTGTAGATTTTGAGGGACTAGATTTGCCATTATTGCTACGCTGACAGGCTCTGTTGCCCACTCAGAGGGCTGTTCTAATGTTTGCTGGGGTTGTGGTGTAGGCTGTGGTGTTGGCTGTGGAGTGGGTGTTTGTGGTGGGGCGGCAGGGGAAACCCAGCTTATGGAATTGCTAACGTCGGACACTGCCATAATATCTGGTCCACCGACAGCGAATACATTTACATCAAATCTGATGCCCCATAGCGAAGAGCCGTCATGTGATGGGGTGTGATTTTGCACAATTGATGTCAAGTCCATTGAGTTTGTAAAAGAATGGAAGCCATACTGACTGGTGGAAATAGCACTTGTTTGACGAATGATTTGTACTACATAATAGTCAGTGCCTGACACGGTATTCCATGTTAATATGTTGCTGTTAGTATCTATACTAAGCCCAGTTGGTGCTGGCAGGAAATAATTCATAGGCCACGCGTGTTCGATAGTTACCCATTCTGAAGGTGTTAGGCCAGAGCCCGTTGCCCTTACTTGGGGATAAAAGATTTCTCCATAAGGCATCGTAAACCTTTCTTGGGCTAGATGTTCCACTATGGGGAAGCTTGTATTGGCGATGCCGTGGGCAATTAAAAACCCATGCTGTGTTGTAATAACATCATAGCCTGTTGCACCGGATACTGGATTCCAATGTAAAACATCGCCAATCATGCGTACCCCTGTTGGTGCAGACATCTGTCCTGCTGCTTGTGGCGGCCAAGCTGTAACTATGGGATTGCTGTAAGCACCCCAATTATCGCCATAAACAAAAACTACTTGTATTGTGGTTATGCCTTGGAGTATGCCAGCGTTATCCAAATCTGTAGAGCCAGCTGTTCCTTCGTCTAGAAACACATAGCTACCCCACGAAGGGGCAGGGTTTATTACAAGAATAGCGTGAACGTTTCCCTGTACATTAGGCGCACTCCAACTTAGGACTGTGCCGTCGAGCGTAATGTGCGGTGTGGGCAATGTGTTTGCTTGCGTATTTATTGATGAAACAACCAGCAAAGTTATTGCCAGCACCGTCGCCATTATAAAGGCGAAAAATTGTTTATGCCTAAAATTCTCCATAAAAAATACCTCCATGTTATCAATTTTCTTGTAAAATAATTGTAACATAAGAGGATATATATATATATATATATTAACTAAAATTTACGATATAATATGTGACTTTATTGTGTGTTATGCATGTTTTGATTAGCGGTGGTGCTGGTGCGATATAGGTAGAATTTGAACATAGCCATTATGGGTACGCATATAACGGCTAGATTTATTGCAAGTTGTAGCGGGTCATAGGCGAATCGCAGAAAAAACGGCGTAGAGTTTATAGACAACTTCATTTCGTAATAAGTAAGAAAGGTAGTTGGAAATCCGAAATGATGAATGCTGCCGCTTGGTGTAAGTTCGGTGGTAAATGTAATGACGGTGGTTATCATGCAGATGACAACAGAAACAGCCAGCACCCATATCTTTTGCTGGCCCGACGTTTTTTCATCATATATTTCCTGAACAAATTTTAGCATCACACCACCTCTATATCAGATTTTCTGCAAAATCCACGTAACCGCCACAATACTACTTTCCAAATCATCACATTCATTAAGCTGGCTTTGTACATAGCCTTCAAAGATGGCGCGCTTTTCTGGGTGCTTTGTTATTAGCTGGTTTGCGCGGGCGGCTATGGCTTTGTTGTCTGCATCAAAGTTATAATCGTCGATGTTTTGTAACTCTTCAACCAATTTTAAGCCGCATTGCTCAAATAAGCTTAGCCACTGACTTTGTGTTAAAAATTCGTAGTTTTGGTATTTTATGTCTATATCATTTTTGTCATCGGGCAGGTAGCCTTCGTCAATGATAATGAAGCCACCTTTTTTTATCGTCTTGATGAGTTTTTCCAACATCTCCTTTGGTTCGCCCAAAATATTCCCTGCTGCGCCGAAAATAACGCAATCGTAGCCGTGATAGTTATCCGCAACTTCATTGACATCGGCAACGGTGAATCTGCATAGTTCGCTTACCTCTAGCTCAAGGGCTTTGTTGTGTGCATAGCTCACAAAATCAGGCAATAGGTCAAAGCCATGAACCTTTATACCAAGCAATTTTGCTATATTTATGGATACAGCCCCCTTGCCGCAAGCCAAATCAAGCACTAATGTGTCATTTGAAATTGACATGTGTTTTTGTAGCAGTGAAATGATATCTTTTGGGCTAGAGCCAAGCTCCCATAAATCTTGTAACAGATACGGCAAAAACGGCAGCAACTCTGTGGTTTCTGCCGTTAATGAGCGTGCTAGTTTTTCGTTTATCTCACTAGGGTTCATATTTACCTCGCGCCTGCTAGGGCAGGGGTAGCTGCTGATGGGCTTTGTTGTCTTGCCAGTTTCATTGCTTCTTTCCATGTGTCACGTAGGCTGCGCAGATGGTCGCGTACCTCTTCCAAAATTGAAACATCTTTGCCCATATTTGCAGAAACAAGGCGGGTGTAAAGATAGTCATAAATAAGGTTAAGTTGCTTAGAAATTTCGTATTTCATGTCAAGAGTTATCTGAAATTCTCTTACGATATTTTCTACACGCAAGATAAGTTCATGTGTTTTTTCGTAATTTTTGCCTTCCAGAGCCACAATGGCCTGGTTGCAAAATTTTAAAGCCCCGTCATAAAGCATGAGTGTTAGCTCTTCTTTTGTTGCGGTAAAAACAGCATTGTTTCTGTACTTGTCATATGGATTTTGCATAAAAACCTCCTGATTTTGCAATGATTATAGCGCGAGGTTGTGCCAAAATATCAATTGCCTTGGTCAAACAGAAGACCGACAAATTCAGTGATGCGAGCATAGATGTCCAGCCTAGACTCCATTGGGATTTGGCGCAAAACCTCATCGGACTGTGCTTCATGCACAGTGACCATAATTCTGCCCGAATCCTTATGTGTGTTGTATGAAAGCCTAAAGCTACTGCCAGATAAGACCTTGTTAGCATCTTCAAAAGCTCTTTCAAGCATGGCATCCGTTACATTCTCTTCACGCAAAGATGCTCTGTTTGAGCTATTTATATCCTGCGGTCTGGCAGGTGCATTTGGTGATGCGGGGCTATTTGCTCTGTCAATTTGTCTCGTTTGTACTGGTCTTTCTGTTGCGCCATTGCTGGCTATTCCAGCTGGTCTATTTTGCATAGCGGCGATATTCGCGCTGTTGTAATTAGTGGTAACATCCATGTTTTTTTACCTCCATTTAGATATGAAATGAATCCCATGGCATCATAACAATTACGCCAAATTTACACCTTCTTTTTGTCCATAAAATGACCTTGGTTTTGGTCGAGGTAGTCGTCGTAGCCTTGTATGAGGTCTACGCCCTGCCTCACCTGCTTTAGGTTGTCCCTTAGGTAGCCGCGCATTTTTTCATACACAACCATATTTGCCTTGTCTAAATCTACCATTTCCCTTGCTAGGTCTGTCATGCTTTTGCGAAAGCCCATAACTTTAGCTTGAAACTCTGTGTCATCTAAATCTGTTGCATCCAGAGGGTCTAAAAGCTCTAGTGCATCATCAATTTTTTCTACACGAGCTAAAATGTTGCTACGCTTTTCGTAGAGGGCGATAAATGCCTCTGCTTCCTTTTCTATTTTTGATGTATCGCCCGTGAAGTTTTGGCTTTGGGTTACATCGCGCATATAGATTAATGCATCTAGTTTGCCCTGTAACAGCTCAATATACCTTTCTTTCAAGTTTTCCATAAAATCCCCTTTTGGGCTACATTGCTACATGTTGCCCCACATTAATTGCTCAAAGAACATCATTTGCGATTGTGCCTGCATCATAGCCATTTCCATACGCGAGAACTGGCGGAAAAGCGAATCTTCTCTGCGCTCAAGCCAGCTTAGCATATTGTCTATGCGACGGTTTTGGTCGCTTATTTGACGAGACATATCGTTTTGTGTATCCAATGCTCCGCCAGCGACACCTGCACGCAATGAGAGCGTACCAGATGTTGGGGCGGTAGCACGATTGAACACATCATTAAGACGTTGCGCTAGACCACTTGCGTTTACCCATTGGTTTCTAGCAGAACCCACTCTTGGGTCGGTGCTATCTGTAAAAGTGTTGAGAGGTGGAGCAACAGCGGTAAAAAGCTCTTGCATAACATCTGAATGATGCTCTAATGCAAAGGCAAATCTTTCCTCATTGATTTCTAGCATACCAAATTCGCGCACATCGCTAGATAGCTGTATGCCCATATTGCCTAAATTAAAGGTGCGACCATCTGGCATTGTTATGTTTCTAAATAGCACATCTGTCATTTCGCGTTGTATGGCTCTTAACGACTCATCGCGGTGCAAAATACCTGTGCGGGCTTGCTCTTCCCATATTTCTATTTCTCTATCGCTCATGTCGCGGCGTTGTTCGTCTGTAAGAGGCATAAAGAACCCACCGTCGCGGTCTTGGCGTGGTCTGCGCACCTCGGTGAGGTCTATAAGAGAGCGCATAAGTTCGTTGTAGGAGTTTACGAAGTCTGTAACCATTGTGCGAATGTCAGAGGTATTGCGGGATACTTGTATCGTAAAGTCCTCACCTTCGGCAGCACTTGTGAGGTTGATTGTTAAGTCATCAACTGTGAAGTTGTTATTCTCTCTTGTTATGGCTGTGTCATTAACGGTAACTATGGCGTTTTGAGCCGCCTGCGTTTGGACACTGCCCATTATAGCTGCATTATTATTATTTGGGTCAAGACCCATAATGGATTGCAAAAAGCCTCCAATGCCTAAGTCGGCAGTTATTGCGCTGGAGGTACCTGTTTGGCTGGCCTGTATAGTAAACTGGCCAGAAACAGCCGAAAAGCTAACATTAACACCTGCACCAGAACCGTTTATGACATTCACTAACTCTTGTACGGTGATAGGACCAGAAGCATTGCTGGCACGGGCAACTGGCTCGCCATTTATCATAATAGAGTTATCATAGAGGTTTAGCGAAAAAGTTCGGTTGTTTATTGTGAATTCAACATCGGTTGCGCTAGGATTGACAGTAGGATCGATATTCAAAAAACCTGCTAAGTTTTGCTGCGTGTTAAAACTAGAGCTGGTAGAACTCAAACCTAACTGTTGTGCCGTAAGTCCATTTGTAGCATTTAATATATTGACTGTATTGCCTTGTGTTGCTATGAATGCAAGATGACCATTTAGGATTTCAACGCTAGCCCTTGTTTCTCCACCAGTGTTAAAAGCGGTATCCACGGCATCATTTAGGGCGGATGCGAAGGCGGTGCTGGTGGTCAAGTCTCCGAAATAAGGAAGTTCTCTTAGGTGATTAGAGTGATACTGAATGTGATTGCGGCGGTTGACAATATCTGCATGATTGTTAGGTCTGCCTATAGAGAGCAAATGCTCAATTTCTGCTTGGGCAGTAGCTATTTCGCTAATGTGGTTTGCCATACTTCCAGAAGCATCAAGAGCAGGATTACCTGCTATTATGCCATTTAAAGTATCTTTATCTATAGTGACATCACGGGCAACACCACTTACATTCATACGTATAGTGAGGTCGCTTACAAACTCAACATTACCATAATTGGGACTAAGGTTGTCAGTATTGATTCCCAAAAGTGATGTAAAGTCAATAGCACTTGTCGTAGCACCAGGATTGCTGGCGTTTAGACTATTTGCTGGGTTAGTTCGGAAAGTATGTGCCTGTGCTATTTGAGTTACGTTAAGGGTATGTGTACCTTGTCTTGCATTTGCACCAGCAGTAATGGTAGCCCCAACACCGCCTGTTATATTTACGCTATTGGAATTCCAATTATCGGGATTGCCAATATCGCGCCCACCCATAGCAAATGGCTGTGTCCACGTACGGTTAAATTGCGTGATGGATGTTGCTACATTGCGCATCATATCTTGCCGCCATACGCTAAGGTCGCGCTGTTGGCGCAAGCGGTCTAGGCGGAAAGATTCCGCACGCATCATTTGTTGAACCATGTCGGCTACATCAATGCCAGAAAAGCCCGTCATTCTCATCCTATTAGAAAACATGGATATTACCTCCTTGTAATACGTCATCCTTTTGTATGTATGATTTGATTATTGTTTGCTATATTTGAATTTAAAATCAAAGAAATTTTTGCACAACAAATCAATATAATTATTTTTCGGCAATTTGCGCTAAAAGCTTAATACTTATTTACATTTAATCAGAATTATTATATCATTAATATGTAGAAAAGTAAAGACAAAGGAGTGGTTTTGTGAAGATTCTGTTGCATATATGTTGTGGACCATGCGGCGTAGCTTTTTTGGATGGCATAATTGAAGAAAAATTCGAGCCAATATTGTTATGGCATAACCCCAATATCCACCCATTTATGGAATATAAACACAGACGAAATGCGGCGGCGGAATTTGCTGTGCTTTATGAATTGGCTATGGAGATTGATGATTTTTATGGACTAAAAGACTTTGTTGGTAATGTAGCTGGGGATATTGAAAGCAAACAAGCTAGATGTGAGTATTGTTACCGTAGCAGGCTTGAATATACAGTAAAAAAAGCGGTGGCGAGCGGATTTGAGGCTTTTTCTACTACCCTTTTGGCTAGTCCATATCAAAATTTTGATGCCATATGTAAATTTGGGAGCGAGCTTGCGATACGATATGGATGCGAATTTGTGATAAGAGATTTTCGTAAAGATTTTAGGGCGGCAATGGACGAGGCGCGTAAAATGGGGCTTTATATGCAAAAATATTGCGGATGTGTGTTTAGCGAAGAGGAGAGATACCGTAGAAAATAGACATGCCTATATGAAACCGCGATTCTTTAGCATGCGTGCCAATCGTTCGCCTTTGGGCAGTATACGCACATCTTCTTCTGTGAAACCACGTATCATCACCATAAAAACAGCATATACGATTATCCCGATAAACACAGTGATTATGGTAACTATGGCATTGCTTGGCAAAAAGACATGGATGAGGTGATAGGCAGTAAAACAAGCCATTGCCATGGCGGCACTGGCGAAGGTTGGCTTGACCAATATGCCTTTAAAATCAAGGCGCGTGCCTGTATATTTGCTTAGGAAATAGCAATTAATGACGGCGGCTATTAGGTAGCACAGCGTTGTGCCTATTATTGCACCATAAATATTGACATCTGGATGTGTGATAAGGAAATACCCCACGACGATTTTGACTACAGAGCCGATTAGTGCTGCTATGATTGGTATAGAAATTTTGCCTACGGCTTGTAAAACACCTGTAGAAATTTGTGAAAATGCCAAGAAAATAACCGACGGAAAGCCGACAACGAATAATGTGCCGCCCTCGGGATGATTGGGAAAAAGGAGCGGGACTATTTGTGTGCCAAGTATGCCAAGACCAAAGGCGATGGGGATTGTGATTAGCATGGCTGCGCGAAAAGCGGTGTTTACCTTGATTTGTACATCCCTGTGGTCGCCAAGTTGTCTTGCGCTTGCTATAGCGGGGATAATTACGAGAGCTAGGGATGAGGATATGGCGGCAGGGAGATTTGTGATGGGATTGAACTTGCCTGTCAGTTGCCCCAAAAGCTCGCTGGCGCGGGTTTCACTAAAACCTGCATATTCTAAGCGGTCAACGACTAACCATGCGTCTATAATATTAACAATGGAAAAAATTGCTGTACCTGCTATAATTGTGGAAGATGTAATGATAATCTTTTTTGCAACTTGGCCGTGGGTTTCGTCGTTTAGGTGCAAACCCTGTACGCGCGCCCTACGCCTTGCTATGCGGCGGTCTCGTAAAATATCGGGGCGGGCAATAAAATATAGTCCAGAAATTACGATAAACCCAGCGATAGCACCAACTGTAGTGCCTGCTGTACCGCCTGCCGCACCGTATGCTTCGGCATCGTAGCTTTGCTGTATGGCAAAATTCCACATAGCATGAGCTAGCAAGACCGAGAAGAAGGCGTTAAAAATCTGCTCTATGAGTTGAGATAGAGCGGTTGGCACTGTGGATGACATACCTTGGAAATATCCGCGGATTGTCGCCATGATAGCAAAGATAAACACGGTAGGGGCGAGCATTTGTAGAGCCAAATATGCTTGTGGTCTAAGGAGAATTGTCGTTATTTCTGTGGCGAAAAAGAATATTGCGGCAGTGGAGATAATGCCTATGGATGCAGCTAAAATAAGAGCAGTAACGAAAATGCGATGCGCGGCATCATGGCGACCTATTGCGCGCTTTTCGCTAACAAGTTTGGAGATGGCAGCGGGCAGACCAGCAGAAGATACAATAAGAAAAAAGTTGTAAACAGTGTAGCCTATGCTATATATAGCATTGCCTTCGTCTCCGATTAAATTTGTGAGAGGAATGCGGTATAAAAAACCCAAAAGGCGCGCCAAAATGCCGACAGCCGCCAAAATGGCGGCCTGTCGGACGAAAAAGTTTGCATTGCGTGCCTTGTCCATAGTTTTGCTAATTCCTCATAAAAGTAGGGCTTTACGCCATATGTTTTTTTGCCTCTGTGGGCAGTTCGGATGGATTGCAGTTAAGTGTAATAAAAAACTCCACATCATTTGTGGTGCTTATTTTTTCTATAGCTATCATCAGAGCTGCTATGTCATCGTTATTTAAGCTTTCGATTATGCCAGAAAGTGAGTCTATGAAAATTTCGGAAATGTCGCTATTTTGGCTTAACATACCATAAATAAAACTAACGAATTCGCGATAATTTACAAGCGGATATTCTGAGGTATCTACAAGCCTAATTTTGCGATGAACCTCGTGCATATTGCGTCCGTCATCATCAATAAAAACAATATGACCTTCTGTGATTGACAGATGGTCGTTTGCTAGTGCAATCAATTTTCTTGTTTTGCCTTCGCCCTTTTCGCCTGCAAATAGTTTTATAGCCATGATAATCTCCTCCTAAAAAATGAATTTTTATGAATCACGTTTCTATATAAAATGATTATATACATTTTTTCAAAAGAAAACAAGCTAAAAATAGAAAATTTCTCTTGACATTGACGTAACGTAATAGTTTACAATGATTTTTGAGGAGGAAAACATATGGAATACACGGTAAATAAATTGGCGAAGATTGCGGGCATTTCTACTCGCACATTGCGGTATTATGACCAGCTTGGGCTGCTTTGTCCTGAGCGGGCAAATGATAATGGCTATCGCGCATATGGGCAAAAGGAGGTGGATAGACTTCAACATATTCTATTTTATAGGGAACTTGGCGTGCCTTTAGATGATATAAAGAAAATTCTTTCTGAGGGAGAGTTTGATGGGGCGGCTGCCCTAGAGGGTCATCTGGTTGCGTTATGTACCAAGCGAAGGCAATTGGATATTTTGATATTTAATGTAGAAAAATCTATTTTGGCTATGAAAGGAGAAATTGATATGAATGACAATGAAAAATTTGAGGGCTTTGTGGAAAATGTTATAAAGGAAAATGAGGCGGCATATGGCGAGGAAATTAGGGGAAAATATGGAGATGCTATGATTGATGCTTCCAATGAAAAGCTAAGGGGCATGGATGCTGAGGAATTTGCGCTGGCTGAAAAGTTGTCAGATGAAGTAAATGATGCGCTGGCGGCTGCTTTTGCGACTGGCGACATAAAAGGCGAGTTGGCGCGAAAGGCTGTTGAACTACATAAACAGTGGCTTTGTGTGTATTGGCGTACGTATTCAAAGGAAGCACATGTGGGCGTGGCGCAGATGTATGCGGATGATGAGCGGTTTATGGCTTATTACGATAGGATTGCGGTGGGGTGTGCGGTGTTTTTGAGGGATGCTGTAGTGGATTATTATTCTTGAAGAATACAGGCGACCACATTCGGTCGCCTGTATATATAACTTTGAAGGTTGCTGACTCTATTGTCACTTAAAAACGCGAGTCAAGTATAAAATTTGGCGGCAAATCAGTGTTTTGTAACTTTTGCAAAAAAAATTCAAAAAAACTGAAAAAACCCCTTGACATTGATTTTGCATTGTGGTATTATAAGTTTCGTTGCCTTTGAAGTGACAATGAAAATTCTGGGGATAGCCTAGAATATTGGCAACACCACCGCCCCTTGAAAACCGAATAATTATGTAAAATTGAAATATAGAACCTTCTTGCATCTTCTTGCATCTTCTTGCATAAGAAGCTCTAAAAGCTCTAGAAATTCTAGAAGTTCT
>Ga0131853_10002527_pt1 | contig 32641 bp, 20 predicted proteins | sample TergutLab28metaG_FD_92764 | JGI IMG/M metagenome (GOLD analysis project Ga0131853, IMG submission 92764) | Labiotermes labralis P1 segment gut microbial communities from Petit-Saut dam, French Guiana - Lab288 P1 (version 2) (version 2) | ecosystem: Host-associated > Arthropoda: Insects >... | reverse complement strand
TAAGTGTCACCCACAAGTGGGCCATCTTCCACCGCCGCTTCTTTGGCAAGCCCGGCAACCCCCGGAGTAACCTCTTTCCCTTCCTCCCCCGGTCTTCCGGCGGAATGAACCCCCCCCCCCCCGCCACACACTCACATTGTCTGCTTTCTGGCAAGGCTTTGCTCCGTCTCTCTGATTAATTTGATGTGTAATGTAAACGTACTGTGTTTTGTGAGGTTTACAGAAAACAAGCTGACTCAGATAGGCACCGACTGTTAGTTTCATTTGCCTTCCTAGTACATAGTTTCCGAAAGACAGACTGCCGCATGCGGCAGAGTAACACATATTTTGAGCGGTTTGATTATTCAGTAACGCCTTTTCAACTTACTGGTTGTACAGTGTCAGATATGCACTAGGATGAATGTGACTGAAGAATTAGAGAACATGTAGAGGAGCGGTTACGCCATCTGCCTGAAGAGGTTAAAGAAATCCACCGAACACCTGTCAATACAGTCGGCTTGCGGAGAGAAGTATGAAACTGTTCCTACGTCCGAATGCGTAAAAGAGAAGTGCTGACAACAACAGGGCTAGCTGCATGTTGTTTTATCTCACTGTCGGAAAGCGCCACTTAGGATTTGAAAGTTTTGGTTGGTTTGTGGGTGTGTGTTGCTGTAACTGCAGAGACTGTAGGCCTATTGGTGAAATGATCATATATCATGAACTGAAGTAATGCAAGAAGTTGTGCGCCAGCAAGTCCACGTACATCTCATCACAGCCTTTGCTTCATCAGAAGCTTAAGCCGTTGTTTTCGAGAATACCAGTTGCGGTTTTGTTGATGTTGCCTATTATATTAGTCTTGGAGGCAGAGAAGGAGTCATTGCGAAGTGTAAAGATGATGCACATCAGACATGTAGGTATAGTACGGCTGGTATCATTAAGACGCTGCTATTAAGTTTTCTTACACGTTTTTTCAAAACTGGTCTGGGGCATATTTAGTTTTATTATGCCACGGAAAAGAACAGTTTAGGTCTCTTCTGGCAGTACCTTATACCGCCGTGTGGTATGTAATATATAAATGTACAATTAAACTTCAGAGTTTACCACCTCTGAATGTAATATTAACAGAACCAGTTTTGTGAGACAGTAGGTCGGTATAGCAGGAAAGTAGAGAGTTTTATGGGGTTTGTCCAGAACGGCCTGAGGCATACCTGTCGGATTTAATTTCCAGGATATTGATGCATCCTGTGAAATTAGATACAGTCGTAAATTGGTATATGTGAGTGCTAATTATAGAGAAATGCTTTTAATTGTGCAGAAAGAAGTACGAGTAGCAGTTCGAAGTTGTAGATAGTGTAGCGGAATTAACAGCAAATTAAATTTAGTTCAGAATTCTTCTTTTCCGCTTTCTTTCTGATAGGAAACCTAGATTATGGTCTAAAGAACTATAACTTTGCTTGTGGAAATTTTTAGGCATTAAATTATGTTTGTGACAAGGAGGGAAAAATAGAAGTGATTTACTTAACCGCCTTGTTACCTGCTGAGATTATGTATTACTTCTGTAATAGATGAGTGACATGAGCATGGACCAAAGTCATGAAATTTGAGTTGGCCCGAACGTATAGCCTGCCTGCACGAGGAAACAGGAAAGTTACACATCAGTTTACTTGGAAAATCACACTTAGGTTACCTGTGCCTAGATAGGATGGTCGTATGAAGACTGATCTTGGATAAATAGTCTGTGAAGGTATGGTCATACTGAAGTGGCTCAGGAAAGATACCAATCGCGTGATTTTGGCGATACGAATATGAACCTTCCGGTCTTCAGGAGGAGGTAATTTTGTGAGCAGCTGAATGAACTTTCGACGGCTTGAGGAGTTAATTCCAAATATTAAGGACCATATGGTGCAAATGAGCCTGTTTTCTAACGAGGAGCATGCTAATGATCTAATAAGTTATTATATGATAACCTGTACTGAAATTACAGCCATACAGGGTAACAGTTTATATCAACCTACCCCCAAACCCCACATATCTAGCCATTATCTGTTAATGATGAGCCACTCTATTGACACACCTTACCAACCATCCTTGACTTTGAATACATTGTTACACAGACCCACAACTCACTTCAGATTACCACAGTGTACAATTTTATTCGCGAAATCATTTCTCACAACTCATCTCCAACTCTTCCTCACGCCGTAAAATACTATGCATGTCATCTTCCGCTTCACAAAGTGGACAGACTCAGAAGCCTTTTTCTTCCACTCTTACTTCCGTTCAGTTTGCACGCCTCTAATTTCCACCATGCCATCCCTGTGCCATTTCATTGTCTACAGATCTATTGCCCTCTTCTGTTTAATAGTAGAATGGTAAGCAAGTGAAGGCATTTCCGCCCGTCCAGGAACCACACCTTGTCTTTCGGTATCATTATGTCTGTTGTAGACAGATTAGAGATTCATGAAAGGGTACAGTCACATGGGACATCGACCCTTTAAATCACAATGCCAGTGTAGAGCAAAGTACGGAAACGAAACAGAAATTCCTACTTTTCTCGCCCTTCTCCTCTGTAATGTGACAGAAATAACGTTTGAAGCGTATGCTTTATAAAAATGAGTCTGTGTTGTGGAGTATTTGCTCACGTAGTAACTTAGGAGGCATCGCTACTTTCATTTGGTAAGTTAATGATCTGGTAAATTAATAAATGTATTGTTTCTCAGAAAGGAGGAACGTTTCATCTGTAAATACTTGATCTGCGGGCAACGTGATTAAGCCAGTAAAATCTAAACTATTGGTAAATATCTCAATATGTTCCGTAATTAACCAGAACGTGTACTGTCATGTAGCTACATTGGGTGTTATACGTCAAATGTTTCATTAGCAAAAACGCTTAGTAGAGATCAAATGATCTTCTGGGTTTCTGTGTTTGTTCCGGCGTTTCGGAGGTACGTGCTGACTCCATCGTAGCGATCACTGAATTTGGGTCAGGGGGATGTTGATTGAATAGGGAGGAGGAAGTGTGGGGGTTGTACAGTGTACGAAGGCTGCAATGGTTGTGGCAAATCAAATGTACGAAATGGGAAGAGGGGTTAGACCTTGCGCTGAACCAATGGGAATTCCCGCTGGCAATTGGAAGTTGGAACCATCACGTTTCTCCGAAACGGCAGAACACATTTCTTGCCCTGCACGATGTAAGAACGCTTAGGACTGTCATTGGAGCAACACCCATCGTGAAAACTTGAAAACTTGTATGATTACTAGAGATACAGAAACCCTGTACTTGTTAGCGCTCAAATCAACTGTCCTTATATTTCGCTTGTGTGGCAGAGGAAGCAGGAAGATATTGTAGCTTGTATGGCGGAGACGAGAAATACAACAGGGGTTCTGTGGGGAAACTTGAAGGAAAGAAACTCCTTTGAAGAACTGTGCCTGGATGGCAGGATAGCATTAATATGTATCGTAATTGTGTAGGCTGGGAGGGCTTGGATTGGTTTGATCTGGCAGAGAATAGGTACAGGTGGCGGTTTCTTGTGAACACGGCAAAAATCCTTCCGATTGCATAAAATGCGAGGTGTTTCTGGACAAGCTGAGTAGTTATTAGCAAATCAAGAAGGGCGCTACTCCATGCAGTTCACAAGAAATTGTTACGCTTCTGGTACGATTTAGTTAAAATACGAGTTTCGCTCACTTTAAGTCATAACGTCATAGGAAAATGGGGATGGTGGTGCACAAGGTGTGTGTCTCCGAACTTCGTGTACTCAAATCAACAGCAAAGTCGTTCCTATTTATTCGTGCTGTAATTACGAGAGAAAATGAATCCGTTGTTACTTTTCTGTTGGCCAACGACACGGTATGTTTGGATTTGAAGGAGTTCGGTAGAAACGTGTGTTCATAATTTAACCTTGTAACAAAGGCAAATAATTTTGGAGTAAGACGTCGCTATCCTTCAGGTTGGATGGCCCAACCCTGCATCCGTCTCCACTTTTCATCGCCTTCGACCGGCTCTAGCCGTGACTGTACCGCCCTCTATATGCTACCAGCAAGTGGGGTTGGTCACCATAGATATTCTTGTGTAGTGTAGGGAAGAGGGACAAAAGTCAGTCGCGTATATAACGGAATTAGCCGAAGAAAACCGAATATAGGGGTTCTTCTGAGATGAAGGAGAAGATGATGTGAGTAAGCCGATCAATCATCATACCGGTCCAGTAGACAGGATGCTGGAAGAAAGATTTCTCTCTCTTTCTTTCTCGCTCAGCAATAAATGTATGGTCACTGGACCATGCTGCACGTTAGTTTGCCTGGTTTACTGCAGTCGTTTCTCCATTTGTCTGTATTTATACCTAGTCGCTGAGGTGGGCAAACATTTTTATTGAAGGATGAAATGAAAAGTTCCATAGTTAAGTTAGAAATAGGTAATATTAATCATATGTTGAAATAAATATTTTATGTTGGTTTGTCTTCGAAATCAACCAAAACAGATCACTGACGAAGTAGGTACTTCATTATCTCTATTCCAGAATAATGCGACCGGTTGAGCTGTTTATATTTCCTGACAAATTTTTCAGTATTTGGTTACATGTTGGTGTTTGATTGCGCAGAATTGCAGTCAAATGTTGATGAGTCGTCCGTATTCTTTAATTTGATTTGTTCATGTATGTGTAAGAAAGTACATGTTAACCCATGGCCTAATGATTATCACCGACAAGAAGTGTGCAGAAACTACTGCGCATGTTTGTGTGACTCAAGAGACCTGGGTCCTAACCTTGCTTATCGTTGCGCTTAGACTTCCTAGATGCAGGATATGTTTACGTCGTCACCATAACCTACTCGTTACAATGAGGCTGCTTGTAGCACATCATGTATAGACCTACGTTGTCTGCACGACTCGTGGGATCTGTTCCAAACTCTGCTTGTCATTGCGCATACTTATGTAGGTAGTGTATTTGTTTACGGAATCGTATTAACACAGGCGGCTGTGTGTCACACGTAAGCGTATGTACAGATCTACAGCTGTGGCTGAATGTATGTAATGTTGTTTCGTTAAGATTTTTAAGTTAAAGTAATTACATATTTCAGTGGCAGTCTCTGGCTAGTCAAACACGAGTCATTACACTGCTTACTCATCCAGTTTATTCCAAGAAACAACCGAGAATCACAGATATACTTTGGGATAAATAGTTAAAATAGATGTAGACGCTTCATTTAGACTTCCTGTGCTTTAGTTCTGGAACTAAGTAAATATTTTTTTCCTGGTATTGCTGCGATCCTGTTCTTGAATTTTCGTTGCTGTGCCCAGAAACACTTGTGACACACTGGCAGACAGTTGTTTCTGAGAATGGGTCTGATCGAGTGAGAGCTTATTTAATCCTTTAAAGACTATATAATGAAAACAGTCATATACGTCAGGACTACTTGTTTATTAAAACATAGGCTACATGTTTCGGCCCAACATTATGTCATCCTCAGGCCTGCGGCAGACTAAGTCATTGGTGCTGTGTGTATATTGGGATCCCAATATACACACAGCACCAATGACTTAATCTGACGCAGGCCTGAGGATGACATAATGTTGGGCCGAAACATGTAGCCTATGTTTTAATAAATAAGTAGTGCTGACGTATATGATTGTATTAATTGTTATGTTCATTCTAGCACTTCATGATGCCTTCTTTCAAGCTTTAAAGACTAGCTTTCATGTATTCTGTACATACAGTCTTAGATCCGACCTCACCAAGAACACATATGTGTCTAATATAAGGACCGGTCGATTTGATCAATATATAGAAATAATTGCGGATTATTGTGACAATCTTGTGAAACATATACATGAACTATGTGGCAAAATGCATAGGGTCTTGGTGGGGAAACCGGAGGGAAAGAGACCACTGGGGAGACCTAGGCGTAGATGGCTGGGTAATATTAGGACGGATCTCCAGGAGGTGGGATGTGGGTATATAGACTGGATTGGGCTGGCCCAGGATAGAGACAGGTGGCGGACGCTTGTGAGTGCGGTAATGAATCTTCGGGTTCCGTGAAACACGGGGAATTTCTTGACTAGCTGCAAACCAGTCAGCTTCTCAAGAAGGACTCTGCACCATGGAGTAAGTAAGTATGTGGCAAAATGCAGAGTGTCTTAGTATTAAGCAGTTGGTATATATAGTTACTACCGGGCTTTCAACGGTTACCCCGTTTAAGTACGTGTATTTGTTACTGTAGAAGCCCGAAGATTGGTAAAACCTAGGTTTTACCAGTAAATCCTAGCACTTACCATAGTAAGGTGGTAAAAGTCCGAAAAATGCTACGAAACGCTTCCATTTCGGGCTTTTACCAAACCATGTCGGTAAGTGCTGGCATTTGTCGACACCTGTTGGTAAAAGTCCGTTTTGTTTGGCTGTGATTATGCTTTGTAAGTGTGTGTATTTTAACTTTTAATTATTCATTGAACATGTAAGTTTAAAATATTTTGGCGGTCATTTATCTTGCATAATTCTATGAAACTCAAACACAGACCACGAACCAACTCTTGATTTGGAATTGCAAGGTAATGATAATACAAGTGAAACAGAAACCTACGTAACAATGGAAGTGGAGACCGAAGTTCAAAATCAAAAAATAGACCCAGAAGCAATCTCTAAAACCCCTGACGGGACAACTGTGACTGTCAGCAGAGCTCAAAGTGTTTGGAGAGGCTGCCAGGGAAGGACTTGAGGAGCAGGCAAAGAAAATGAAAGCAACTACCTCTAAAAAGTCCCCAAAACCTACTCTCGGATAAAATGTTAGAATAAAAATACCAGGTATTGACAGAGCGAAGATGGATCAAAGATCAATAATAGCCGTTATCACAGACACTAAAGACGAAGAGTTTTATGATCTTGCTACTAAGTTGGGTAAACTAAAAGTGCTGTACACAAGAAACCAATTTACCTTATGCAAAGAAAATTTGTTAAGCATCGAAGAAGTTGGTACGGAGGAAATAAGTGTACGTGAAGTGGTAAATAAGTGTACGTGAAGTGGTAAATAAGCTGTCTTTAGTTGGTGGACAAGGATTCATAAAATATAGCTGTTCAAAGAAGTGTACCACGAAGAAGTGTTTGTGCAAATCAGCCAATCTACTTTGTAACTCAAAATGTCACAACAGGCAACCTTGCTGTAACAAGTGAGTTTAATTATGATTTGATAATGTTCAAGGAAATTCTGATTAATAAGTTCCATTTATTTAATGAACATTTTCTTTTAATACATTACTTAAATGCAGTAAAATATAAAGCAGTTAAGTTTAATGTTATTGTAGGCTTCGTTTAAATTTAAATATTCAAAGGCAAATTATTGTAACGGACTGGAGTAATGGGGAAAAATATAGAGTTTAATCTGATAATAGAATGCTGTTTTAATTTCCTATTCCATTCACATAGTCTTCAAATAAACAAAAATAATTAAAAGTTCGGTTGAGTATACCAGATATCCGCGTAAGGGATTGCGATGCGCAAATCACGCATCTCCCGAACCCAAGCCCTATGGCGGGACGCGGACTGGTCGACCCAGGTATCGCTTGCTACTGTTGTGCCGAAAATAAGCTAAGCTAATTTAAGTATGGACCCGGTACAGTAAATATATAAAAACTGAGTTTCATAGAATTATGCAAGATAAGTGACCGCCAAAATATTTTAAACTTACATGTTCAATGAATAATTAAAAGTTAAAACACACACACACACACTTACAAAGCATAATCACAGCCAAACAAAACGGACTTTTACCAATACGTGTCGGCAACCGACATGGTTCGGTAAAAGCCCGAAATGGAAGCGTTTCCAAGCATTTTTCAGACTTTTACCACCTCACTATGGTAAATGCTAGGATTTACTGGTAAAACCTAGGTTTTACCAATCTTCGGGCTTCTACAGTAACATATTCAACCAGCAAGACAACTCATTCAAAATTAATAAGCCGCGCAGTACTTTCCGTTGCAGGGTATAACAAACAAGTGTATTCTTACAAGCAGATAATGAATTTTACTATATACAAAATCCTTCCATCTCCTAACCTGTCCATTAGCGCGGATTTATTCACGAGAAATACCCAGCTTATTGTGTTTCCTGCGTTGCTCACCAGCACAGTTTTCATCAGGATCTGCAGTAGTTTATCGCGCCCTTTTCATTCGCAAAGAGACAAATTGAACGCGGTTCTCTTTAATATCAGATTTTCCGTTTCTGTTTTACTCAGATATTTGTCTGAAATGATCTATTTTTTGCGTCCATGCTCTGTTATTGGCCTTGCATGTTTTGTCGTATGCATGATGAGTAAGAAGCATGTTCACTGCATTATTAATTTGTGCAGAAACAGTAAGTAATTCTGCTACAACGTTATCATGTATTATTTAAACTAGCGGCTTCACATGACTCGTGAGGAGCAACAGTTAAATCCTGGCTTATTTTCACTCAGGAGCGGAAGATAAAAATTAGACGCCTCTTCCTATAGAGAAAAGTTGCAATGGCCATGAAGATGAACGTGAAGTTCTAGCTGTTAGATGGAATGCTCAGACAGACTGATGTGATGACTTCCAGATGCTGCATCTGCTGGACCCAACTGAAGCCGTGTGTTAGACAAGGACAAGCGAGGCTTTGTGGTTGATGTGGGGATGTGTTCAGTACGGCAGCGTTCCTCAACTGGTGATGCGCCGACCACTATCGGTGCGCCAATTATATTCAGCATTCCATTACAAGCCTGTATATATGTGTGTGGGTGTGTGCGCTTGCGCGCGTATGTGTATAGGATTACTATAAGCCGCTTTTTGGAAATAAGACCGAAAAGTGTCGCTAGTCATTTGTGGCTGATAGTTTCTGTTCAGCATTACAGCTTATTTTATTTGCTCTTCTTTAGGATATTGACAAGCGGAGTCCTAAAAAAGGAGAGATACGGGTTTTGAATCTGGCGTTGCATGCGATATAGACGGAGAGAAGGAGCCATCTTACGAACCGCAGTGCGTGACAGCTTCAGAGATATCGTGTGTGAATTGCAGTATTGAATGTTCAGTAGAACGATTATGTTCATTGATTTTAGTAGTTATTATGAACACTTAAACATAATTAGATTTTCAGGCTATTATTTGCACTGTACGGTGTGAGACATGTGGTATCGGTTTCTCTGTGATGATTATGAAAACAACACAAGATTATTCAATTATCGTACTGTCTGCTGGTGTGTTCACCATAGGGCATTCAACTTTGAACTAATTTATAGATTTCCACAAAATTTATTTTAAATGTCTGCTGTTGGAGACCGCTTGTTACAGTTTGCTCCTGATTTCCAGCACTTGGTAATAACAAAATGACTGACGCAGGAACTTCCGACCGCGACAAAAATGGTGATACCAATGATTCTGGAATGTGTAGTACATCTGCTAAAGTTTGCTGTTTTGGGGGAGTGAGTGTTCGATGTAAGGCAACAAAATTATTCCGGTGACGTAGCTAATTTTCATGTACGTGGCATTAAGTTTGACAACAATGGTACCTAACGAACAACTGGTGCTAGCAGTGTGACATTTTGTACCAAGGTATACTATAAATATTTGTTCTTTTTGTATTGGTTTGTGCTATAAGTCAAAAACTACAAACAAGACGGCAGTGCGAAGCTTGTAATTTATACCCAGCAGAAATTAACGTACACAAAATCAGTATTTGGGTAAGAATTAACCCCCACCACCAAAAAAAAAATAATAGTCATACTGGAGTGATAATACTTGTAATTAATAGCAACACAACAACAACAACAACAACAACAATAACAGTCTAACATATTGACACTTACAGGTAAGAGTACGTTCTGATTCAGTTTGGATTAGATCATAAAATCACGGCCCCAGAAAGGTACGCCATGAGTCAGATTTCATTTGACTGTTGAGTTACAAACTTAGTTACTGGAGTGCGTGTAACATTAGGAATACAGGATTTGTAGGATTGCAGTAGATACTAATTCATGCGAAGTGTGACATAAGGATAAACATACCGACAAATTCTGTATGAAAGCCGGCGATTGTTACGAATTTTCTCAATTTTCTGCTTGCGTGTGGTTTTGCTCCCCGCCTCATGTTAATTCTTATGTTAGGAATGTGTCCCATACATTTAACATAGACGACTGCTGTACTGCATTAATAGAACCAAAATAAAGAAGAAGAATACAATGTTGAGTAATGTTTAAGCTCTCGGTGCAATATGTAATAAATAGAGCTGAAAATAATAAAAATCATGAATAGACTACGATTAATTCGATCGGTGGGCGGCTGTTCACAGGTCCAGGTCCGTAGCCACTGACTTATATTCCAGTTCGATTGTTTTGTTAGAAATATACGCGTACCAGCTGTTTGCAGAACAGTTTGAGCATGCAGAATGCATAAATGCTGTCCGAAACTCGTTTTCTCTTCGGTTTGCAGTTCCGGCATTTCGTCAAGGATCACTTCACGCCCTGGGCTTTATTTTTCTGCTGTAGCGGAATAGATACGTTTAGTATTTCTCGTAGCTACGTAATTAAATTCATACGAAATAGACGCCGTAGAAACCCTTACCCATATGCCTTCATATGAAGTCTTTCGAGAATACTCTTGTCGGTATTTTATCATTTTATGTTCGTATGCGCTGTCGTATCTATAGACTTTTGAACATATTGATGGCTCTTAGTGATGTATGAAGATCACGCCACTAAATACCACTCCACCTTTGTGCCTAATTATTAATTACCTGTTACCATTGATATCAACGTGACGGCAGTGCAAACGTCTGATGTGAGGGCGACAGTACCGCTACATGTCAACCCCTCTGTTCTTTTTCGTAGTAGAACACGGCGCCTGCGTGGAATCAGTATGAGCTTTCATGCTCATGGCTGCCATTCATGAACCAGTGGAGCTTAGCAAGGGTGATAATGGGAATAAATGCTTACACACTGCTGGAAACATTTTTGAGGTTTAGCTTGTCAGTTAACAGTTACAAACTTGGAAACGGTGCGGTGTCTTACATATATATTTTTTTATGTCATGTAGGCCTTTCCAAATCATCTACAGAAAATTAAACTCTTTCATATTTGGGTCAGCAAGTAATGGTTCAAGCTATTTCAGTCTGCAAAACTTTATTTAACCTTCGTGAAACTAAAATAAATATTTGTTTCAGTTGGTCAGAATAATCCTCGATTCTGTATGTTATCTGCTCGTCTTGTTTCAAACAAAATCCCAACTGCAGAGCCGTAAATTATTATTATTATTATTATTATTAGTAGTAGTAGTAGTAATAGTGGTGGTGGTAGTAGTAGTAGTAGTAGTAAAACAAGGTAAATAGATCCCGTTATAGGCCCGGTGTGGCCCAGAGGGTGGGTAGAGGTATAGCTTTACTCTTCCATGACTGCTGCACTAGAAGAGGGTGAGTGGTCAGCAGCACGCCCCGCCGCACTTTACCCCCGGGAAGGACCCGGTACCCATTTTACAGGAGGCTGGGTGGGCCCCAGGGCTGGTCTGGACGGGGGGGAAATCTCGTCCCCACTTGGATTCGATCCCGGACCGTCCAGCCCGTAGTCACTATGCCGACTGAGCTACCCGGCACATAGTAGTAGTAGTAGTGGTGGTGGTGGTGGTGGTGGTGGCGGCGGCGGATTCGATGGCGGTAGTACGTGAGAGAATGCCCAGTCTCATTTCGCAGCGCAACCACAACGGTGGCCCCACCACGAATTCGAGGTTGTTGTCTGTTGCATAAATAATTACTTTCTGACCACCTTGATCTAGTAATAATTGCCACGGCTTTTCTTTGCTATCCACCCTATGGCAGGAAGTACGGAGAAGTGAAATTTCTTAGGTAGGGTGGGAGCGACAGATTTTTCTTGCAAATCGCATAAAAAAAGTGTGTGAAGGATTTCCCGTAACACTCATTCTTTTGATTCCAATCTGACATTCTTTTTACTTATTTTTTAAAAGAACCGTTTTGTGTTTTGGCTTCTCTGTGCAGCTTGCTGTGCAAACAGCCGTTCAATATAGGAAATGCGATGCCTATCGTACCTGCAAGGCATTCACTCCAACAATTCATATATTTTAGGCCAAAGTTTCTTGCTTTGACTTTCATGCTTTCATGATTTTTGGTAAGAATGTTTAGCACTAGCTTGAAATATGAAACTTTAGTTTAATGGATGGATTGACATGAAAAATTATTCCTTCCAAACTGTGATATTCCAAGTTACGTTACGCATATTGTACCGGACAGTGCTTTGCATGTTAAGACACATTATCATAGAGCAACACATGCGTTTTAGTTTACTTTTCTTCTTTACATGGGCGTGTGTCATCAAGGGCGTTCGTCCGTGTGCCCTAGCAACATCTGTAACAAGTGAAGGCTTTTGTAGTTGTTACAGCATTATGCAACAAGGCACTATCCCAGATTTATTTCTGTCGTTACGTGGTAGTACCTTTTATGCTGTTAGGTGGTAGTGGAATAAAAATTCCATTAATGTAGGTTACCATGATTTTATGAGATACAAGAAAACTATGAAACGTCTTTGATTCTGGGTAAATGACCAACTTGATGCGCAATTACGTTATATAATGCGTTTATTATTATAGTCCTCTACATGTTTCGAGCAACTCTGTGCTCATCATCAGGAGGTCAAATTGTATTAATACAGCATCTGGTATAGTATTCTCTATAAGTGATCGTCCGGTGTACACACCTACACCGGACGGCCAGAGAGTACTATATCAGATGCTGTATTAATACAATTTGACCTCCTGATGATGAGCACAGAGTTGCTCGAAACATGTAGAGGACTATAATAATAAACGTATTATATAACGTAATTATGCATCAATTTGGTCATTTACCCAGAATCAAATACCAGGATGCACGGTCAGCAAAACATATAATTCTTTGAAACGTCTGTTGAATTTTAGAACCTAAAACGACCACTTCGTGATGTCACGAATCTGTACATGTATTTGGTTTTGGGCTTGATGATGACAAATTATGGTCCGTGGGTTTTGATTTAAATATGGTTATACACTTAACAGTTTTATGGCTGCAGGACGAAACCGTAGGCATGTGTCGAAAAATTGAAATAGGCCTACATGCTACTGAAAATAGTACAGAGACACGCGCCATTAAATTAGTAATTGTTATTATGCTGACACCTACTGTATCTTAGGCATTTTCGACGCATCTGACACATCATGGTCATATTTGATGGTTTAGTTTTATTGGACAATTGTTACTTTAGCTTATGGATCTTGCCAGTTAAAGAAGATTGACCTCATACGTTAATCTTCATGTCGCAAGCCGTGTGCTGGGAGATAGCCGTTTAAAGCCTGGCCACTGTATGTGCCACCTGTTGTACCATTAAGAAATTCTGCATTTTCTCGCACAGTGTATTTGTGTGTCTCAGTTTCAAATGATTCTCACAATAAATATCGATTATTTTTCTATGCCGCATTAACCGATTGGTCTTTCTGATGGACACGGTCTAGGTTTCGTCTGACGTAGGGATTGGATTTTTGTACCTAATCTTGATGTACGTCGGGCTTCAGGTAGCTAAATAAATGTTTAATTCGACAACACTGTGAAAATACTGGAAAGAACATCAATAAAGTAGTTGCTGAAATTAATTAATTGGGGGGACGGACTCGTATCGGAGCAGGTGAATGTTGGCAGACGTGATGACAATCGCAGCAGCAGAAGCTGTAGTAATGGCGTTGGTGGTGGTGGTGATGGTGATGGTGATGGTGATGGTAGTGGTAGTAGTAATAGTAGTAGTAGTGGTGGTAGTAGTAGTAGTAGTAGTAGTAGTAGTAGTAGTAGTAGTAGTAGTAGTTGTTATTTTGTTGTAGTACCAGCAGCAGCAGCAGTAGCGACATTGGTGGGGGATCTGCGGAAATGTGTGTTAAATGGGCATTTTGGCGAGTTTTCTCGAGTAGAGAATTCTGCAGCGCCAATGGACAAGGCTAAAGAGTAGCCGCTGTAACATTAGCTTCAAGTTCTGAACAGCGGTAGGAATGTGATGAAGTTTCTCAAATAAATTGCGTCAGAGTGGCATGAGATGCTGGTGAAATGTCGTGTGGAATAACACTTATGCTGCTTACGTTCTTTCAGGTGCCTCAACCTAGATGGTGACACTAACACGTGCCGTAAGCCAAAAATTAATAATTAATGCAAAGTGTCGGACCTTTACATGTATGAATATCGGAATTGCTTTGAAAGGAAAAGGTGATTTGAAACGTTTCTCGGTCGCTCTGTAGGCTGTAATCCGGTAACATTTTAATCTTTACATAGTGATCTGGCACAAATTTAGACTAAATTACATTACACCGTTGTAATATAACCGTTTCGCATATTGGCCGTGGTTATGATATTAGCCTTTTGAAAATTATTTCTTCGTGGATAGTTTGTAGGTATTATTTCACACGCCTAATGTCATTGGTTTATGAATCACTGCCATAAAACTAGCTCCATGGAAAAACAGACGTTGGGAAGCTACTCAGTAAATAACTCTGCATTTTATGAAACCGGGACGTCCATTGCCGTATTCACACGGCTGGCCACTTGTCCCTGCCCAGAGCTGGATGAATCGAGTCCACGCACTTCCCTCCAGGTTTTAAGATCCGTGTAGGTCGATATATTATTTTTCCATTTACGCCTAGGTCTTTCAAGCGGTCTGTATTGTCTGAGTTGCACACATCTTCAATGAAAGACGTCGGAACAAAATGGCAATGACGGCGGTTCATGGATGCTTCTGAGGACATTTCTGTCATGAAATGAATCGTGTGGAATGTGGACTAATAGAATGTCAGTAATATTTTGTACCGTTACTCTTAGGGCCATTTCGGCAGAATTTATGAAACCCTTCAGGGAAATACGATATGGAAGTGATGACGCGTGGTTATGTAGAGGGAGGGGAAATAAAGTTGGATTTGTTGTAGTTTTGTTTGCTTGTGTAGGACACATGCTTCCCCTAACCCCTAGGGTATTGCATAAGAAATTGTGAACTGTAATGTATACAAAAATATCGCACTATGAATGCGAAGCAGTCAGTCAGATATGCCTGTTTTACGTTTAGGGAAACATTAAAATGAGATTTTTGTGGACAATTTGGAATGTAGTGGCTGCAAGTTCTCTCACGTGCTAATCATGAGAGAATATGCGCTAAGGCAATGAGTTGAAATATGTTTGGTTACATTTCCGCCGAGTAAATATGTTAACGACTTTTTTTTTAGGAGTTCCAGTATTTTTTAACCATTGGCGTCAGTGTGCTTCGTTCCAGTACCGCTAAAAACATACAGAGAAATGCTTGCTTGTCATTTGGGGTTTTACCCATTTCAGTTTTTGTCTTTGTCATATCACTGCCTCAGATTATAAGATAAGTTCCTTATGAAAACACGTTCGTAGGATATTCTGTAGGGTTCCGAAAATGATGTACCTTCTGAATTTATTTACTTTATGGACCTTTTACGTCATAAGTATTCAAATTTAACACACTACTACGTTTCGGGGACAGAATCGATCCTGTCTTCAGGCTTCCGGTCCTCGAAACGTAGTGGAGTGTTAAATTTTAGCACACACGATCAATGAATTCAGTCTTTTATGGGCTTCCGTAGGTAAACCAGCTTTGGAGTGCTCATAAGTAAAGCTGCAAAAATGCGCCCATTGGCTTTTTATCATCTCTCCTTGTCTGTGCGCATTTAAAAGCTCGAGAACCACTGAACGGAGTTTTGTTAAATTCGTTTCTGGGGGACTTCTGTTAAAATTTTTACACTCGATTCATTTTTAATCAGACAACGGTAACAGACACTTCACGTAAAGACTGCATGCATCTCTGCGCGTGTCTGGTGCGTAACTCGCTAAATGTTTGTCGGAGCAAGAAATGTTACGAACACGTGTTACACAGTGGTGATTCCCAAACTCGCAGCCCACCTTGACGCCATGATACCGGCTGCCCAACACCATGGAAATCTGATCTTTTGTGCCATAATTCGAACTTACGTCCTACAATGTCATGGGCCCGGTCAGATCAAGGGCTTTTGTACATTTTAAATTAATGTTAGAAGATGCAAAATTGAGACAGTTCTAATCAAGACTTTATTGTTTTCTTTGGCCTGGGGAAAACCTCCATTACTCTACTTAAGTGGCGGAACACATCGATCTACCTCGCGGGACGCCACTGTTCGGCGGAGTCGTAATAGTAAAATATGAAATAAACTTTTTACCCATTGCTCTTGTCCGTAAGTCTTGTGGTTTTTTGAGACAGTTTGGGAAAGTTCGGAAAATTTCAACGAGCGGTTCAGAATTGTTACGCTTTGCATACGTTTCTTAAATTGTTTATATTACAGGGCTTGACGAAAGAAAGGCACACGTCAGAATTCCAATATCAAACCTGACACCTCCGTTACTAAATGGCCTAAGACTTTAAAGACATGCAAAATTGTAAACATCAGCATTTCCTTCCGATTGAGAAATTAAAAGAATGGTACATTACCAAGAAACTTACATTTTACGAAAACGTTAGATATGACTGTATAAAAAATGGTGTGGAAGTGATGACACTTCTTTTAACGAGATGTCAGATACGAAACCCATCGACTGAGACGGCGGAATGATTATTTCATTTACGACTGTTGCACCGAACACCAACTTTAAAATATTATAGCCTAGCTGTACAAATGTCATACCATTTCAAAGCTTCTGAATGTTCCTGCAAAAATGTTTGTTTGTTGTGTAAACACGTGAACACTACTTTAGTTGTAACAGTGACTGTACACCCAGCAACGTCCAACTGTACCTGTGTGCATGGAGGAACGACGTAAATAAAGTGGTTATTGAAATGCTGGCTTAACCTGTCTCATTCTGGAACTGAAAATAGTTCCTTAAATGCTTGTTTGTGCTAATGGAAAATGAACATGACGTCATATGTTACAGGGCCTTATCCTGCTTCGCTGACCATTAGGAGAGCAATGGTACAATAGCTGCAATATAGTACTGTTCCACCGCTATTGGCCTTCACATAAACTTTCTCTGTTACCACCGTGTTCCTCACGGTCTCCTTTTATGGGCTTGTTTTGTATGTGAATCCCTTAGAATCCAGCATGGCTACAGACATCAGAAAGATAAAAGATGAAGGTACAAGCCAAAGAGAATAGTAAAAATAGCGTAAAGTAAATAGAATGGAACCAAGTTCTCCCATATTCTCCTCTCATGTGGGAGAAATATTTTGTGAGAGTGATAAAACCTGTGTTAAGATATTTCGGCCCAGAAGGGGAGCTTCAAAAGTAGAGAAACAAAGTTTTAGATGTTTCTCCGATTTGTGGGGTGTCTGCGTTTTATTCCTTATACCATGTGGAAGGTGTTTCCCATAGGGCATTGTAGGATCCCTTCTTTTTATGTCTTCAACAACCTTTACTGTCTGTTCGCTGGACTATCTTTTCAGCCAGTTTAAACCCAAGTGTGCAGATATATGTATAGGCTTGTGTGTACGGTACCGTTATTCACCTGTGGCCACAGTCAGTGACGCATTAATTAGATAGTAGTTGTAATTATGAAGCTGTAAAATACGTCTTTGAAATTCTACTTCATGTTCGGTCATGTGCAACAGAGTATTGTGTGGCTTCGAAAGTAATTATTACTTACCGTGTACAGACAAAATAATTATCAGTATTGATTAGTCTAGTGTAATGGTGGTTTATGTCCGATGGTCTAGCGTGAGCTTTCTGGCCATTAGGAGCCAGACACTAGAGGAGAGTTGTGTGTAAAATGAAGAATTTTGGCTACTTTTGAAGCTATATGTTTGCCGAACAACGTGTCATGTAACAACAAATGGTCTCCCAGTGACAATGAATGTGTACAAAATTCTCAGTGTGTCTGTACTTAGCATATACGCCTACATTTGAACAATACGTTCTGTCATTTTCTTTCATTCTGTAAGCCGCCGGTGTGTGGAAGGTGGCACATACTTTTTTTTTGTAGCCGATGGGTAACGATATCTGGAGATAGGATAGGCGTAAGTATGGCGTTTTGTAATTGCAACGCTTCTGGAGGGAAGATGCTGTTAGGGGTACCCTACTACCGATGATGTGAAGTACAACATTCTGGAGGTAGGGTGCTGTTAAGACTAAACTGCTACCAATGATGTCAAGTACAGCGCTTATTGAGGGAGGGTGCTGTTAGGAGTAGATTGATGCCGATGGTAAGTGCAACAGTAGCGTACAGAGAGGAGGGTGCTCATAGGAATAGATTGCAACCGATGGTAAGTGCCACAGTTCGGGAAGGAGGGTGCTGGTAGGACTAGACTGTAACCGATGGTAAGTGCGACCACAGAACTGGAAGGAGTATGCTGTTAGGACTAGACTGCTACCGATTATAAGTGCAACAGTACTGGAAGGCGGGTGCACGTAAGATTAGCCTACTACTGGTGATGTCAAGTGCAACACTTCAGGGGGAAGGCTGCGGTCAAAACTAGACTACTGTTGTCGACTTACGGGAACAGCTATGACGTTTGCAGCCTATCGTAGGTGGAAATGAGACCGTTAGATGTGTGTGAGCTGTAAGCGATGTACTCCAGTTAAACATATTGTTCTGTAATGCAGTTGTGTTTTGTGGGTGCGAGCTAATTTTGTTACTCGTTTTGTCTTCTGTCAGGTAAGATACATTCATAAATTTGACTCAAGCAGTCTTTAAGAAGAAAATTGCACAGGACTGGGCCCACATGGTGAAAATACTAAAGAAAGTTAGCCATTTGTTTAGAGTGACCACGTGTCGTTGTGTGGTATGATAGTTACTTGCTTAAATTAAATTAATTAAACGTTGAGGGGGGGGGGGGTTGCTTGTGATGCTGCTGTGGTGTATGAACCGAACTGAATATGCCAGAAGGAAAGGCCTTCATGATTGACCACATTCTGAAGACATGTGATAATATGGCCCTCAGACTTCCTCTTACAGTTGCGATCTTAGTCAATTGAATTTACCGGAGCTAAAGTGAAACGTTTTATAAATCCTATAGTGTGGGTTTGGAGTTCTCTTTAAACCGTTTGTATGATTTTACCGATGCTCATTTATCTTCACAAATTTGATTGGCAAGACTGCCTGCCGTCACTCTGTGAAGACAGTTGAAGAAGTTTGTTGTAAAAAGGGTAGGGTCACAATATGAAACAGGGAGGAAATGTCTTTGACAGCAGAGTATGCAGTGATAACATATGGAGATACGAACTCAGATTTCTCAGGCTCTGAACTAGCATATCCCCTGGATTACCCTGTTAGTAACGACCATACGTAAAATTTAATAACATTTCAGACTGAAGAAACGGCTGAATTGCGAAATCCATCAGCATCCATAAGCATGTTTCATAATCCTTACGTGCAATTTGTCATTCTAATCTTATTTAAAAAAAAACGCAATTCGGTGACAGAGACGTATTTTTGACAGAAACTGTAAGTTTTCTCGTCAAGGTTATCCCGGAGATGAGGACCGCTAAGGCTGTCGTCGTGAATGATGTGGTCAGTCGAGGAATATACTAGCGATGATGTTACGTGCAACACAGTAAGGTGGCCGGCGTGTTTGACTCAGACGTGATCCACCTCTCGCAACATTGACACAGTAACGCCACTGCCTAGTATGAGTTTACTGCTCCTATTCGTAGCCGTATCGCTCAAATAATCTGAATTTTCGGCGTTCCATGGAAGGCCGTTCAGAAGTTCTGTTACAGTTATGCGTAATCTGTGTCGTTTCGATGCGTGTTTGTGTCAATGAATTGCATAGGTGCGAAACTATTGATTTTGCTCTAGATGAACGAGATGTGAGTACGACAGCTTCGGTTGTTCCGACTTGATGGCATTTCACCTCACTTATCCTTGTGCGAAATTTTGAAATCGTATTTGCACCATCCAGTGACACTGACTGCTGTAAATAACGGTCGTTCTTATTCAATTCTATGGGAAAATAAAGTGATGGTCCTATGTTTTGTGGCTGTATCTGCTGTTCTCAAGTTAAACCTGACAAAGAAGCATCTGGTAGGACTCATAATTCCTGCTTCCCCACTGAAGATTTACAGCCTTTAAAACCCTCGAGTTTTATGCCTTATTTAGATAAGCATATTCCGGGTTTATAATCCAGCTGTAATGAGCTAGTTGCCGTTTTCGTGCAGGTGGTTCAAGAGCTGAATTCTGGCCCAGTCGAATATTTATTGGTCGTAAATATTTTACGCATCAGTAAGTAATAATAATTATTATTATTAGGCTGAAACAAATAATAATAATAATAATAATAATAGGTTAATCTGTAACGTACTTGTATGTAATAAAAATATCCATCTATTTTATACGAGCTCAAAATGAGGTATCAGATATGAGCTCTTAAATTTTATTTGGTCTATTGACTTAACCATCTTCAAATTAGACTCTGAAGTAGCAAATTTATACTCGTTTGTTTTTGTCTGATATAGCTCAGGGATGTACCATGGAGACAGAGGTAAAAGATTTCAATGAAATGTTGGTATCTGTGTACCGAACAAATGCCATTGCATTCCTGAACACCGCAGTGTTAATACTCACCATGTTGAGAACCTCAGGTCTCATATATTTTGTTGGTTGCTTGTCTCTACTTTGTAGAATAGGATCAGATTTAAGTGTCTTGTAACGTGGAAGTTAGTCCTTATGCCCTGTGTTGTCTGGCACCCCCACAAAAATGTAATGTGGAGATAGAGCAAGAGCCAAAAAGCGCTCCATCATCTTGGATTCAAGAAATGGAGAAGTACTCAAGTGGAAAGATTTGGCTAGCGCCTTTCTTCCTGATCTCTGTCTATACTTTTCATCCTCTTTCCTCGCTTCTACTACTTCCCATAACCGCCTTAACGTCGGTCTGTCTCTTTCAAAACAAAACACTTTTCCACTCAATTCTTTTTGGCCTTTTCCCCATTTTTTTCGATAAGTTTTTTATTTAGGTTCAGGAAAAAAACTTTTGGCAAATGGAGGGTAAAGCAGAGGAAAGCTGTGAGATGATAAAGTAGAAAATAAACTTTAAGAAGTTAACGGGGAGGAGCGCAAAGTAATTGAAAGGATGGTTGTGGTGGTGTTCTTCGTCATAAGGTATTCAGCTGCATTGCAAAGATGCACAACAAAATGATGCGGTTGTACATTTGTACAAGTTACCAGAATGTCTTCTGTGCTGACCTAAATACTCCTTGTCATTTTTTTCGTAAATGTTTACGACTTTCACCCTGAACTCCTTGCTTTGCATTCTTGTGATGTGACGTTAATTGACGCATTATGTGTTTCTGCGTCTATTTGTGGGCCGTGCGCCAAATAATTAATGTCATTGATATAGGCCAGAACTAGTGTCACTTTACAGCAGAAATTTCGTTGTACGTGCATTATATTATTCCGGTTTTTCAGACAAGCTGTGGTAGCCGTATAATTGTCAATAATAATAATAATAAAGTACCAAGAACTGGCGAATGAAATATGTGCTATGTGTAAGCAAAAGGCAGCACAAGTGATCCCGATAGTAATGTCATCTACAGGAGTAATTCCAAAGTCGCCGTCACAAAATCTAACAAGACTTAACTTGCACCCGAATACATATATACAACTGCAAAAATCTGTAATTCTTGGCACATGTTCAGTTGTAAGAAACTTTTTAAACTATAAATAAGACCGCCGAGCCTAATCCTGTTGATTACTACATTCCAGGATAGGTGAATATTTCCCAGTCAAAGCTGAGAAGTGAAAAATTCTATAATAATAATAATAATAATAAATATCGGCGTTCTAGAAGTGTATTGTCAATATTTTCGTTGAAATGAATGAAGTTCAATTCTGGAAACCTTGTAACACTGATAGGCTGTAGGGTCTAGAAGAGCAAAACCAGTATTCTGCAGCTGCAGCGCTGAGTTCTTTCCACGCAGTTTTTTTTTTTTGAACGAAGGTCGAGTAGAAGTTGTAATGATTACACTAGGTGAGGGGTTAGTTGTACTCCCCTGAAACAAATTATATAATTTCTTATATGTATTTTAACTTTGTAACTCTTTGGAATTGGCAGAGGCAATAGAGTGGACAAGGGGAACGCGGTAGCACAGTGGTTAAGGTGCTGTGCTACAAATCAGAAGGTCGCTGGTTCGATCCCAGCTGGTGTCAGTGGATTTTTCATTGACATAAAATCCTTCCGAAATATTTGGAACAGCCTCTAACAGAAATGAGTACCAGGAGAATTTCCTGGGGGTAAAGGCGGCCGGTGCGTAAGGCTGACAACCTTACCACCATCCTGTGCCGTTGTCACGAAATCTGGAAGCCTTAACTACCTGTCCAGGCCTGTAACGGGACTGCTTTAATAGAGTGGGCAAAGCGGGAGAAATACAGTAACCGTGGTCGAGAAGATAAGTAGGAACTAGCAGGGTAGGTTGATACGAGAGTGTGCACTGCAGCAGCATAATGACGCAGAACGCTTGAGTGGGTGACGACTCCTGTTGAGATTTGAGGTTCTGACGGCGGTGGATTGTAAATATTGCTGTTTTCTGGGATGTCAGGCCCCACTTTGTTTTGCAGATAGGATTTGGGGCAACCTGCTACCTTCACCATTAGGGCACATGAGCGCTGCAAGCCACATTTCCTCACTTGTTTAATGGTTAGAACTGACATCTCGAAATGCGTTATAGATTTTATTTTACTGTGAGTGATATTGTTTTCTTCTACTATTGTGTGATGAATTCATAAACCTACCATATGAGCGGCGATGGAAAATTTGTCACTTGAGGTATTATGATTACCACGTAAGGACTTCGTTTGTATTACTGATTTTGTTTTGAATTTATTGGCTTATTTTGCCGTCTGTTTTCTTCCCTCGTTAGGAGTGCTGGTCTCTGTATCATCTATTTTTCATCCACAAGTTTGAATGCGCCGATCCGGTGGCCGGGCCGTCAAAGGCCTATGTGTGCGGCCGCTATCTTGGGATTGCGAGTTCGAATCCCGCTGGGGGCATGGATGTTTGTACCTTGTGAATGTTGTGTGTTGTAGATGCCTCTGCGACGCACCTATCCCTCGTCCAGGGTAGACCAACCGATTGTGCATGTGTCATTGAGTGTGATCAGGTGAAACAATAATGCTATAGAAGAGGTTAGCCTAGAAAAAACTTGGAAATACTATTGTTGTTCCTTCTTATCAAATGTTGTTTCCACTTATATTTGTAATCCACCATAATTGCATTTAAACTATGTGCCATACATTTAGTTCTCTTATTTATCGATTTGTTTTTTTGGGGAAGGCAATATTTATGTTGCAGCTGACTTTAAGAATTGTATTTCCGTCGTTCTCAGTTTTTTTTATGTCCAATTTTCGTACGCGTACAGGAGCATTCTTACTGCCATTATCTGACATAATTTTAACAGTGTTTTTGTTTTATTGACGTATAGAATTGTTCGAAATATTTCTGGTATGTTTTGTAGCACAGTGTGCCCGTAATTACTATTTCTACGTGACAAACTACATCCAAAGTAGTTAAATGTTTTTATTTGTTCTCTTAGGCCCATTATACTCGCACTATACTCGCGCGCGTGTGCGCGAATATAATGCGCGCTGAAGGTCGTCATCTGTTTCAGCCTAATCGGCAGTAAACACAGTGGTATGAAGGATGTTCTGATTTGGTCGGAAGTGATTTCATAACTTCCGTTTTTTATTCTTCCAGTGTCTTGCAATTTTAAAAAATGTGAGTGACAAAAGGTCCAACTGTCTCACTCCCATATTAATATGTACTGTAACATTCTTTACTGAAATCATCGCATTTAGATGTAAGCTTTCAAGTGAAAACATTTGTCAGTCGTTTACTTCCGTGAGTTTATGTCTGGTAACTTGATCAAGGGTTTTCTCGTAATCTGGAAAAGCAATTAGATTCGGTCAGTTAAATGTATGGTGTTGCACAATTAGTTGATTGAGAATGAAGGTACAGTTTGTACATGACCGCTTTTTACAAAATTTATTTTCGGCCTCATATATCGTAGATTCAAATATGGTGTTTGTTCTTCGAGTGATTATCTGTCCATATATTTGGTATCCAGACGTGTCACGACTTTTCTTCTGCCTTCTTTTGGACTGGAGCAGTTAACGCAATCTTCCTTTCTTGTACATGTCCGTACCTTCAGCAAGTACTGATGACACATAACAAGCGCATCAGCATCTTTTATGAGACACACTTAAAAAGTGCAATACTGACCATCGGTTCACATCGTCTCCTTGTTTTTAGAGCTTTCGAGTCCGTACAGCCGTTCTTTCCTGTATATGAGTTATGCGTTTTCATTGATGCGTGCCGTGATTTTATAGTCTATAGTTACTTATAGCAATGTAACCATAGCCCTTTTATGGGTTTATATCGGTGTCTGTCTCTTTTCTTATTTGTTTGGCTTTTTAGAACCTCAAAGCTTCTTCCTGCTTTCGACGTAAGGCATGTAATTGATTTACATATCGTTCCATTTCCTCTTAAAATATTCTAACGTCCCGACTGGCAGTAGCGTATGTAATTTATTACGAATCACATTGGTTTGTCTCGTTTGTGGTGTTTTATTTTGGATATTAGTTGTAATTGTAGCACCCTTAGACTTTATTACTTTTTATATTTGTAGTTCCGTGCATCGTAATTCTAGGTTGAAGAATTCCAACAAGATGCAACAGTATACAGATATTTATTTACTGCTAAATAACACTACATGTTTCGGGCGTCCATCGCGCCCATCATCAGGAGTACATAAAACTGTAGTTGCAGCCTCTGGTACAGATCATACTATCTGGGAAGCAAGCTTCTTGAAACGCGACCAAATAAGGACTTTCAACCTTTCATTACTTTTGTTTGTTACCGGTTATGTTGCTGGGCTCTTTCAATGTGTTTTGTGCTTGATCTTTGGTGGGATCTTCGTGGATCGTTTAGTTTTATTGTCTATGTTAAGCTTCTGTTTTATGCTTCAACCTTTCTTTGTTTATTAGAACTACTGCGTTTTCTTTGTCTGCGTCTCTTATTGTTATATTGTATGTTATGAACATTGTTTTAGAAATTTCAGACTTTCGCCGCAGTGTAGCTGACATCTTCGCTCTTATGGTTTGCTGCGCAGCGTCGATTGGTTGTTAACGGACGATCTCAATGTTATTCTTATTTGGCCTGTTACGCGTGCAGTTAATTTCATTTATGTAATGTAGTAGGTCATGCAGGAGCTTTGATTGGTTTCTTAACTTCTTTGTTTCTTTCTATTACTTGGTTATCGAAGGGGATTTTCCATTTGTCTGTTTTCTATGTTGTTGTGATTATGTTGTCTGAATCGTCTGTTTTTAGGCGTGTTCGAAAAATTACGAAAAGCGACTGTTAGCTTCTTAATGTCTGTCTGTCCGTCCGTCCGTCCTTCCTTCCGCCCGCCCAACCGCCCGCATGGAACAACTCTACTCCTCTGGACTGATTTTCTTGAAATATGATATTTGAGTATTTTTCGAAAATCTGTCGAGAAAACTTTAAGTTTAAGTAAAATATGACAAGAAAACGGGTACTTTACATGAAGTCAAATATCCACTTTTTGATCATATCTCGCAGAATTCTTCTTAGAATGAGAAATGTTTCAGACAGAAGTTGTAGAGAGCACTGAAAGACATTTTACGGTCAATATTTTTTTTCTCGAAACTCGTGCCGTTTATGAGATAATGTGGGAAAGTATGGTAGAGACGGACAGGCCACAGATGACAATATGGCGAATGCGCCTAGCGTGCTGGGTACCCAAGGCTACAAACACACACTCACAATATGTAATACTCATTGCTTTTCCACCGCAAAAGTGGTTGCATGAGGGCGCCTCATTGTTATGTTTATACATATATTGTCCCTGTATTAGATTATATTTTTTTTCTTCCTGAATTTTCTTCTTCTGGTCTATGTTTGGCAGTCCTTAAGTTTTCAATTCTAGTATAGGAATGGAATGAGCGTTGCTCTCTGTTTCCACTATTTACATCTTGTAGTGATTATATTCTAGAGCAGTTTTTTTTTGTGTAGTACATATATTGTATATTGCAGTACATAAATTCTTCACCTTCTGTTGCTCTTGACATGATGTTCCATTTGTTGGCATTCCGTATATCTGTGTAAGTAAATGTGTCAGTTATTTGTTTGTTTTGTTTCATGATGTGAAAACTTTGATTTGATATCGTTTTATAGCTTTACGCATTGTGCTGTACTGAGTTTCCCGTACTGTTATTCTGATCTTAAACACATTTGCAGCCTGTTGCTAATGCTTACGACTCAGCTGTTCTTAAACTGTATAACCGAATTTATTTTCAGGAGAGTTTAATTTTAATGTCTGTGTACTTGTGCATTTTTATTGCTTGACTAATCTGAGTAATTTTAAATTCTGTTATTCCTTTTACATTCCAGATCAGTAAAATTATTTCTCTTTTGTCTAATGCGATTGTGCATGGTAGTTTATTTTCTAAGCTGTTTACAGTAATTCACTTAGAATTAACCCAACATACTTTAACTTGCACTATAGCCATTTTTACCATCGGTAACAAATTTATGTAGTTATCGGCAGTACGTGTATGTCTGTAAGACACAATAAATAAGACGTTTTGTTATCTCAGTAGAAGTTATTTAATCAGAGTATTAAGCAGTTTTAATGTGTAGGAAACTGTCGTGACGGAAGTACGAAATGATTGGACTGTGGCCATTTCTTCATGTATCGTCGTTATATCCTTTACATATCTTCATGTAGGCTATAGGTGGAGAAAATATTTTTCCCCATTCGTCGCGTAGGGAGAGCTGTAATACATTGTTTTCCTGTACCACGTATGGAGTGTGGCGCATTAAGTATGTTACCCATGTTGCCCACACATTTATAACAATTATCTGAATTTTGTAGGATTTGGGTCTACAAAGTTCTTATAACAAGAAGAAACTTTAAAATTATTTCAGTACTTTACCTTTGTTTCTCTCCGCGTTTGATACATGTACCTGGAAAGAAGTAGCTCCAGTGACGAATAATTGCAATTTGGTATGGTTGTGAATCTGTCAGCCCTCGCATTAAGTGTCCGAGATTCTTGGATAGCTGAACCTTAAAATTACTGGTACGAAACACCTCTTATAGCTCTTGATTCCCCCCACTCCCAGACATGATTTTCTGCAGTAGAGGAAGAACCGGGGAGTTCCACCCCCCCAAAGCTTCACTTGGATGCTGTCCAGCCTCTATATATCTATCTTGTTTGATACGCCCCACGTTCCCCCCCATTACCACGTGGACCCGATGCTGGGCACTCCTCACCCTGCCCTCTTCGTCGTTTGACTCAAGCAACTTCCTACATTAAGACACGCGAAAATAAATTCTACACAGTAACACTAATAACAACGCTTGTCTTGGCTGACGGTCCACGCTTTTACCGTGAAGCGATTTTAGTATTAGGCATTAATTTTGCTGGAAATGGCTGCGAAAATAATCTTTAAATGAACGTTCAAATGAAAGGCACCGATAATGTATTCCGTAGGTGAGAAGAATAGGTAATATCTCTGCGTGACTAGCTTCTTTCCATTTTATTTATAACATGTTATTCTAGGGGAAAGTTGTGTTTCATGAAATACTGGCCTAATTTCACAACGAGGAGATGTATAATCTATTGTTTCCACCTAGTAACATTAGGATGATGAAACAAAAAAGTGTGACATGTGCGAGGCATGAGATATTCAAACATTTTTGGTCTAAAAGCTTTAGCGGACGATTCGTGGTTCATCTGGGTGAAGGTTGAAATTTACTGTTGAAGGTAGGTAAAATTTCATCTATGCACGCTACAGAGACATGGAGGAGCGGAGGTATAGCTCCATTCGTTCTTAATCTCGGCACTAGCTGGAAGTGAGTGGTCAGCTTCACGCCTCGGGCGCTTTACATTGAGGATGAGCCTCCTGTACCCATTGAATAGGCGTCTGATTGGGCCCTAGGTTTGGTCTGGACGCTTCGAAGAAAAGATAAAACTCTTTCCCATGCCCAGAATCGAACCGCGATCTGTCGGTTGTCCAGCCTAGCATACCCACCGTACTGACTACACTTCTCCTGCTCCCACACTTAACGTAGGTCTTTTAATTATTCTTTTGGTGGGTTGAATGTATGTTGTTTACTGCCACATGTGATGGATACTTGTACATCTTCAGGATGAACAGGTGCGTCATATGAGTATTGGCAAGTGATGATGTGGAAAGTCTGGAGTATTATGAACATTTTTCACATTGGTGGCTACGCCGTGCATCTTTATCAAGTTATTTATTTAAAAAATGTTGTAACGGTACGCGCTACATAATGATTAAGAACCCTTTTAAAATCTTTATATAGTGCTTACTGTTGGAACAATTTTTTAGATAAATATCAGGAACTTGTCTGTCCCAGTGCCATTGCAACAATTGCGAAGTCCACGTGGACTGTCCTGTGATCGAATCCATACCTTCGCGGCGAGAAGCTAATGACTGAGCTATGTCAGTTTCTAAATTAAGCCTTAGGGAAAGAGAACGTGAGGGGTTGGAGTGAATCAGCTGGCTCAGTAAAAGAGCAGTGACAAAACTTGTCAAGATGGTAAATGCACACTCGAATTCAGGAACTGAGTATCTACCGGTATGCCATTTTATGCAGCAAAATCTTCCTTTAGAGGGTCAGTGTTATCTTAACTACTCCAAGCTTCCTGTATTTTGTGGAATCCAGCGGTTTTCCACATCATTCACAAGATTACGTTTTCAGTTTTGACTCAGGTAAATCTAGTTTACCTTTTCTCATTGGAGGTACAGGACGGGATAGAAGAGTGATGCATATTAATTTGTAACATGTTTGGAATTTTTGAACGAGTGAGATATTTTTTTAATTAGGCGCACCGCGATCTGCGTGGAAGCACAAGAACAACACTACGAACACTTCTTGTAGTTTGTTGTTGTCACAACAGTAGTCCGCAGCGTCTGTATCGGCGATTTGTGAATAAACCCTTTCCTTTCGACGTGTTTATGCTTGTATTTACTTTCCTGTTTCGAAAGTGGAATGAGCCACAACTCAAACACGTATAGTCCAAGTGCCTATGTTTTACATAGAAGTTCCATTGTTTTTGTGCAGATACGAAGTAATCCGCTTCTAAAATAGTTCAGTGTTTTGTTTCATGAACATCCTGTAGATTGATGTGCTTGACTGGTCTAGGTTGTTAAGAGACTGATGAGAGCCTGTTCTGTCAGGGTAGGTGTCTCCTCACCTTTTCACCCGAGGACGGAAACAGTTCCAGTTTCCGAAGTGTTGTTACCTTTTCAGAGTACTTGAAGATGGGCAAGGACCAGAAACCAGCTGCTGCTAACTGTAATAAATTATACCGTCTGCAGAATCGTTTAGAAGTGACGTTACAGATAAATGTTTATTTATGTAGAATATCTTACGTAAGTCTTATAAATAGGAAGTCTTAAATGCAGCTACATTGGTTTTGGTTATTGTACAATATTCAGAATGAAAGAAGACACATTTTGCGAACTCGTGGAAGCTATGTTTAGAAGTATACGGATATCTGGTACGTACCGTATCAAAGAAACTTGGATCTTTTCCGGAAAATATATTTTGAAGGTATGTTGTTGCCGAGGACGTGTTTTGGTATATAAGCGGTAGACTTCGATTTGCTTATTTTAGAGTCCGCATTCGGGCGTACACCGTAACTTCGCGTGCTGGGTGTAACACTTATGGTCGGTTTTCATGTTGTTGACACTTCGAGTTCAGAGAGGAAGCAGTTACGGTGCGCGCGTTGAGTTGCTTACAAGTGTTGCACTTGGTTATTACAATGGAAGCAGCAACATTAATTTGAAAATATTTCATTAGTTGAATATGTACCTACAAACAGTAGACAAAAAGCAGGTTCTTGATGAAATTAAGAGAAGGCAGTGAGAACAGCCGCAGTGTCTAGACTCCGGGTATAATTCTGTAACTTGCTACTGGATTTGCGCCAGTAGCAGTTTCCTTCAGCTCTTCAAATCTAATTTTCCAGATTAAGAAAATTAAGAGACCTGTTCGTGAACTAACTTTTTTTTCTCCCCTGCTTTACTCAGTGTCCCTATAACTTTCTGTTTCGCTAATGTTGCAATTTCAGGTGCGTTAATCGTAACGGTCTTAACGTGGACGTCACGTGTAAGTCTTCCGGGCTGTTGCTCGCAGCAAGGACATCTGCAGTCAGCAGTCGGGAGGCCACTTCCTTGTATATAGGCCTGTATTTGTGTGCATGTGCGTGTGTTCGGTACCCCGTATGTTCTTGTATGGCTGTATGTATAGTTGCACAAATGTGCGTGTGTTTCACGTCTAGAAGTTTGATTTTATATAGTTGCTTCCTACGACCATTAGTATTTATAAATGTTTAGACACATCAAATGTGCTCTCTAAGAAGTTTAATCGTGTTCACAGAAACAAATGCTTTATGAGCATTATCTTGTCATCTGAAGGAATTTAGTACATCCTCCGTATTTTGACATTTGTTTATTCGCGGTGTTTTATTATAGACCTTTGACACCATACAGTACTGGCTGTCACGTTAACGCGATGCGTGTTTCCGGGGACGGTGTCTGTGAAATTACGGTTGTCCCTTGTGTATTATACCCGTACATGTAGATGATCCATGACTGCAGGTTTTACCGGACCATATTGCCTATATCAGGGTCTTCAGTGAATTGTAATTCAGTTCTAATTTTCAACATTATCTCTTCCAATCTTCCAGAATTTAACTGCCATTTACAGTCCTAAAATTGTCCTTCATTTTGTCTCTTTAAGCCTGTATACTAGGGTGTCAGTAGCAAATGCTGCTGATGAATTACCAATGGAGAGCGCTTATCAGACATCAGCATTATTTGCTTTCTTCACGAACAAGATTGTGCCATGTTTAGGCTTAGGGAGCATAGAATGGAAAGGTGTTACACCGTTGAAAATTTTAATTCAGGTGTCCAGATGTGGACGGGAAACTTGGAGTGAAGACAGAATCGTTTTTACTTTTCTACCCATGAATCTGGTTCTTTATATAGGTACGCGGTTAGTTGGAGACTTCATTAATTATTTAGAGCTATTCACCATTACTCAGAGGCGAAAAATCGTTTTTGTTTCGTATTTCAAGAAAAGTGTTTTTAAGGTACCAGTATTATCTAGAAGAAATGAGCAGGGTAAGTTACAGTGTGTCGTTTCCTAACTATGACCATCTTACCCATATATGTAGGTTTCTTCGTGATTTTTGTTGTGCTTTAGGGGGTTATTATAGGATTTATATCTATGACAGTGTGTAACTCACATCTGTCTTCAACTGCGAGAAAGGACTGCGGCAATTTGTAGGCTGTTTACTGACAAAGTGAGACAACGTTTTATGGAGTAGAAAGATGCCTACACCGAATAATGTGCTTACTATGCTGTGTAATAAGTAACTGTGAAAAGTAAGTCTTGGCGATTGCTGTCTGAATTAACCCTGCTGCGAATTTCATGCAAAGTTTATAGACTTACTTATCACTGACGAATGCTTCGCTGACTTGTGTTCCTTTTATTCAAATGAAGAGGAATTCGCCCGTTTAGTTGGAATAGAGAAATTGCTTTTTCCCATATCCGGATATACTCGTTGCGACTTCGAGCTGAAATCGTTATGCAGTGTCAAAAGCCCCCTGGTTTTCCTCAGAATTGTAAGATAAAACTTGGGACCGTACGTTACTGTAGATTTGCAAAATTTCCATTGAATACTATAGCTGTTATTTGCAGATATCTTACCGTATTTCATTACACGCCATATAGCCACATCAGTAAATTGGTTTATTAATACACCATAATGTCCTTTGAAATTGTGGAATTTCCATTTGCTAACGTATGCTGCAACATGAAATGGAAAGGTTAGGTGTATACAGACTGGTGATGTACGTTCACATATTTGTGTGTCTGACATTCATCATGTCATATCGGGTTCAGATTGTATTCTGAGCGCCACTACACATTTACCTGTTCTTTAGAATTGGGTGTGAGGGTATGAACTGTATTCGTGTGGCTCAAGAAGTAGCCTAGTGGGGGGTTCTTGTGGACATGCTGATGAAACCTTCGTATCCCACGTATGGGGCGAGGAGGCAATTTCACCACAAGCCAATATCAGCAACTTGCACACTTGAAGAAACTAAGAGCAGATGAAATTCTGAAATTGTCTGCTACCTTTCGGTTTAGAATCTTTTGTCTTCTCGTCTGCTACCTGAAAGAATTACTATAATTTTCCTGTTCTTGTTGATCTTGTCGTTGTTGTCTGTTTGTTTGTGTGTGCGAGAGAGAAAGAGAGAGAGAGAAACTTGATTTTTAACATTAACCCTTAACCCGCTAACGTGGAAAATATGGTGAGCTCCTAATAATGCCAGCAGATGGCAGATGGGATTTAACTCGGCGTTTAAAGTGTTAAGGACGATGTTGGGAATGTTCGAGCTGGGTGCTGATGGAGAAGGTGTTTGGGCGTGAGACCGAGGAGGTAACAGGAGGAAAAATGAGGAGCTTCATGATTTGTACTTCTCACTAAACGCAGTCTCAAAGGGTGATCAAATCAAGGAAGATGAGATGAACGGGAGTGCGGAACGTGTGTGTGTGTGGGTGGGGGGGGGAGAAGTGCGTGCAAAGGGTTTGTTGGGGGAACCTGAAGTAAAGACAACTTTG
>Ga0131853_10002526_pt1 | contig 32666 bp, 13 predicted proteins | sample TergutLab28metaG_FD_92764 | JGI IMG/M metagenome (GOLD analysis project Ga0131853, IMG submission 92764) | Labiotermes labralis P1 segment gut microbial communities from Petit-Saut dam, French Guiana - Lab288 P1 (version 2) (version 2) | ecosystem: Host-associated > Arthropoda: Insects >... | reverse complement strand
TGACGATACCAGATGCTGTACTAATACTGAACAGTCACCTAAACAGAGTGACGATACCAGATGCTGTACTAATACTGAACAGTCACCTAAATAGAGTGACGATACCAGATGCTGTACTAATACATTTTTCCTTCTGAAGGTGAGCATAATTAGTGCTCGAAACATGTACAGGAATATAATAAATGTATTAAAATTAAGAATTTGTGCATCAAGTTGGTAAAAAAGACTATCATGCTATTTGATGATTAAAAATCAGAAATTAAGTATGAGTATTAGGTGGCAGTCAAAACTGTATGATCTAAATTAAAACTGAAACATGCTGACAAATTTTCAGTAACTCTGACGAATTTCAATATTCATGAAAATCTGTTCGGTGGTTCGTAAGTTGTTTCGTGCCTGCTGAAGTGCAAGTGGAACTGCTCGTGTTTTAACAGTGGGTTGCGAAAGCGCCGAAATATTCAAGTTTTCTGCTCGAGTTATGAAACAGTGACTAAAATGAACTATTGGTATCTTGTGAGGTTTATGTCTTTACATGGAGAAAAATAAGAAGAAAAACAAAGCTCTGAAGCCTGAGTTAAAAATTATATAAATTCATGTTATGAACGTAATTACAAGCCCTCGTGACATAAACAGACAACCTCATAAAGTTAATTATCTTTGTATGGCAGTACTGTGTGTCCCGCGTGATCCTAAGTTAATCAATCCAGTACAGTGCCCAGAGTTTTTTGTGGCTTTGGCTATGTCGTCAGAAAGAATACAAACTTTAATATAAACAGCCAACTAGATGCAAAAATAATAGTTTTATTAATAATTTCAATCAGCTCAACATGTTTCGGGCGATAATTTCGCCCATCCTCAGAAGCACTTGACTGTGTTTACGGCTTGTGGTATAATGCACCGGCGATGCTGCCTGCTGGTGCATTATACCACAAGCTGTAAACACAGTCAAGTACTCCTGAGGATGTGCGAAACTATCATCCGAAACATGTTGAGCTGATTGAAATTATTAATAAAACTATTATTGTTGCATTTAATTGGCTGTTTATATTATTGTATCAATGATGCACGGTCACACAAACATAAAAAAGAATACAAACTTTTTCCACAAACATCACTGACCTCTGTAATGTAGATGCGATGTGTTTTACTGGTGTCAAAAACCCGACGTTCAAGATATTATTTAGGTCACCTTCATATTATACAGACCTATGTTGAAATATGACGGCTTCGAATATTAAAATACTATGGGGACCCTTCACACTGCACGCTATCACAAACAGTCAGCTGTAAACAATTACGTAACTGACACAAGCATTCTCATTCACTATAGTGCTCTTCTGCTAATGGTGGTATTAACAGAAACCCAATTTCACTTAAATGATCAGAAACGAAACACGCAGTCTACGTGACGCACTTTAATTGAATAATTAAAATAACTACTGTGTACCACAAAAAGTACGTCAAACAAAATATTCATTCGCAGTACCTCCCCCCCCCCCTCTTCCGAATTAAACTGTCTTTGAAGGTAAGAGTTCAAATTATTTTAAACCAGTTGTGCTTCCTTAGCATGATCTTTAGCTGTGAAAATGCGTAGTTTTTACGTGCTATAATGTGGCATTAGCAACATACGGTAAATAGCACCGCGGCTGAATGTGACGATGGAGAATCAACAGCATACCAATATCGGAATATTTAAGTATTATTACTTTATTTCTTTGTTTATACTTTATTGAATATTGTTGTCAGAAGCTGGGACTACATAACGCCCAACGATAGGATGATCAACGAATTGGAAAGGATGAGAAAGGAACCGGTTGTGGCCTGGGATGCCAGCTCGGTACCCGACTTGCAATACCGACGAAAACCACGAAAAACCGCCATCAGGGCAGCCAGTGCCGAATTTGAACCCGAAGCACGAGTGCTAACCACTAGAACATGTTATTCTCATACATTCGTACAAACGGTTCTCCACACAAAACAAGCAACACCAGTACATCACCAAAACTTTAAATTGCACTTATCTTTATAACACTATGTTCGTTTATCCACTTCATTTTAAAACACATATAAATGTACATAAAGTTATATAAGAAAATATACACAGGGTGCTTCAAACCCGTTAGCGCTTATGTGGGGTTTATTGAATTAAATTAAATTACGTTACAACACAAGGTGCACGTTCGGTGCTTGAAATATTTTCCACTCGTGCTGCTCCATGTCCACACATACCTGGTACCACCGATGAGTTACTTTCAAAGCCATGAGATACATCTGCGGAGGGACTGGGGTGATGCTATCCTCATTCCCTCCACATAAACGTGTTAACATTTTTAAGCACCTGTATATACATTTGCACATCTGGCTGCAGTGCGGTTGGCATTCACAGAGCACACAAGGCTACTTATCTAAGCAGGGCAGTGTGTCCCGGTTACAGTAATGCAAGGCAGTGACAAGATTATTTTTCAGTTAGTATTACAGTCTCGACCTTTGCTGACAAATGGATACTTATCTCTAAGGGATAACGGCGCCGCTCATTCTATCCACCTGCCTTCCCAGAAATTTTGAAATTCACTGAATGTCCATGGAGTGAAAATGTTGTTTTCCAACACCTATAATGTACATAATCAGAACTGATCAATGGGTTCTTTGTGGCACTGTAGCCACATATAAAAACTGTAATTTTTTGTTCAATTTTCACTGGGACTTTCACTCAAAGACGAGCTGGCGAGGAATAAGCATTTTTACGGTACTCAAATCCGCGCAGTAATTATTGCAATTCGAAAATATAACAACAAAAACGCTGTATTAAAATATAAAGTTCTTACAATTAAACCACTAGAACTCCGACATGTATCAACCCTTGCTTGTGAGTCTTCCTCACGGAGTGCACATCAATACTGGTATAAAACGCAGATTACAAATTATATAAAATAGTTTAAGACAACAGACGATTTTAATACAATTTTAACCTATTTCAGGTACTTACAATCTACGTCTTGAACAAATAATTACGACACTCCCCCTGACCCTGACCCACACGAAAGGGTCGAAACAAGTTGGAGTTCGAATGTTTTAATTGCAAAAACTTTACATTGTCATGTAGTACGTCTGTTCGTGTATTCCCGAATTTTAACGCATAAGTATGTCAAACCCTTAAGGCCCAGTGGTTATTTTATGCACCATCAGGTTTAACACAAATTCTACACTCTGCCCACACGGTCCGGTGATTTTTAGGGATCCCTGAAAAACATCAATAATTTCCCTACGTAACCCAGAACTATAATTTTGTCTGTTGTTTTGTATGGGTGTGAAACTTGGTCGCTCACATTGAGGGAGGAACGTGGGCTGAGGGAGTTTGAAAAAAGGGTGCTGAGAATATTTGGGCCTAAAGGGGAGGAGGTAACAGGGGAGTGGAGAAAACTACATAATTAGGAGCTTAATGATCTGTACTCATCACCCAATATTGTGGGGGTGATAAAATCGAGAATTAGATGGGTGGGGCATGCAGCGCGTGTGGGGGAGGGGGGAGGCGTATACAGGGTTTTTGGTGGGGAAACCTGAGGGAAAGAGAACACTGGGGAGACCCAGGCATAGATGGAGGATAATATTAAGATGGATCTTCAGGAAGTGGGGTGTGTGGGTATGGACTGGATCGAGCTGGCTCAAGATAGGGACAGTTGGCGAGCACTTGTGAATGCGGTATTGAACCTTCGGGTTCCATAAAATGCGGGGAATTTCGTGACTGGCTGCAAGCCGGTTCGCTTCTCAAGAAGGACTCTGCTCCATGGAGTAAGTAAGTAAACAAGCTGATTAGTTTTATAACAGAGGAGTAAAGTGTTTAGTGCACCGTACGAACTGAACTTCCAAATATAATTAAAGTTAATTTGTGTCTTTAATGAGGTAACGCCCATAAAAATCTAGAACTAAAACCACTTTATTTTCTCGGCCGAAAGATCGCAAAATCTTCAGGAGAATGGAATTACTAATATTTGAAGTCATGCAGAGAGAGGAGCACGAGGTTCCCCACACAACACTTCATGGCCATGCAAGGCTAACTGACAGCTACTCTGAAACTGACAGTATTGCCGGGTCGTCGTGTTAACAAGGGGTAACAGCTACCAGCTGCCTGTCCACACAGCTTAACTCCTCAATGACAAATCACGCCATATGCAACTAATGGCTTGCAATCAGCCGGGCACTGACTCGTACAGCTGATGTACAGAAGCCGCGAATCACTCACAACATACTACAGAGACACGGCCGCTCTTTGCACTGACATGAGTAGGCCTAATCAACAAGCACAAATAATTGGCCACCAATACACAGATGTAATGATTTTCAGTTCCTGTCGTGACATGGCAGCACCGTGAAACGCGACCCGCCACAGACATATTTCGTTGCCGTTAGCTGGCACAAAAACAGAAGTCGCGGAAAGACAGCTCCTATTACACGGTTTGATACCGTCCACAAGTCTTGGATTCTTCGCTTAAAGGTGAAAGAACCCTACAGACTGGGAATACAACAGACTTGAATGCGAAAATATTATTGAAATTGGAACAGCGCTGGACAAATGTTTCTGAGCGTACACTGTAAGCAAGTCTGTATTCAGCTCAAGATACTACCAGTTCAGCTTGCAGGTGCAGCCGTTACCGCCAGTCGCAACTGTAGGCCCAACGACGACGCAAACCTGCAGACAGGTCAGCCCATATGCATAATCTCGAAATACGGAATACCTTAAATTTCTCGCGTTGGTAACGGTGACGTAAGCTATGACGGGTGGCTGACGTCATTTGAGAAGCTGCATTTGGCGGTGACAAGATGAAGAGAAATGATGTGACAAGTGTCAAATGATACTGTGTGATAAGTGTAGAGCTACACTGTGAGAAACACTCGTGTTCATTTTGGATTTTCGAGACATTAGGTAGCTAGCCAAATAATTTCCAACGATCTGTCTTGTATTCTTTATTCCCACTAACCCTTCAAATCAGGGTAGTTACTTTACGTGTCACCAGTTTGAACACTAAAAATTACGCATTTTGCCAACACAGTGTGTTTGTGTGTTTTGTATGTATTTCAGAAACAACCTCGAACGGCGGCCTAAAAGTCATTAACCTACTTGTTTCTTTTTAACGGAGATGGAGTGTACTGCGCGGTACGAACTGGGTCTTCAACATATCACGTTTCGTCCATAAATGGTCAACAGTGTCCTGTTGTAGTGTTTGCCTATTATTACTGTCGTGAACAGTACGTCAATATTAATCTGACTGCCGGTACCATACACTGAGACCTAAACAATTAATCTGACAGCTACATATCCAGATTTGTATGTCAGAGGACAGACTCAGTTTTCCAGAATTCATAATACGAATATTCTCAAAAGTAATTCATAATACGTCCCTTGAGTAAAACATCACACAGAGCAACTTCTCACTCCGAAGTATTTTGTGAATTACACGGTCTCTTTTAACAGGCTGTTCTGAGTGCCGTAATTCAGTGCCTGGGCATAATCTACAGTACAACTGTAGATCATACCGCTCGTTCCTTCACGCCTTTCTCTCAAAAGGAAAATTTTATGGTTTTCTGTATAGGGCCGCCCTCACCCGCAATAAAACACTACACCAAGTTACCATGAAGTAACTCCATGGCGCTGACTTCTTCATTAGTCACTCAACTTGTCCATGAATTCTCCACCTTGCATGGGACCCCCACACATTAATGCGCCCTTACGTAACAGCCAAAGCTCTCATATCCTATTTCTTCAAGATCCAATTCAGTTACCTTACAACCTACGGCCGTCCTTACCATATACATAAAAATGCCTTATGCATGTCCGACCAAACACATTGGAAAGCTTATATCATGGAAATATGGAACTTTAGCCTAAATGTTTATTAATGCAGTTAATACGTATTGCAATAATCACAAATGTAATTACTAGTTATATGTACATGTAATAACTGGTTTGCACGCTAAACTGAGCACTACTGTGTTTTCATCTGAGGTTTCTGCACTGACGGCGCTACGCGTTACGTCATCAGACAAGCATAAACATGAAGAAAGTCTGAAGCTACTTGCTTTCATTAATGACAAATCCAGCGCATTTGTTTTATACATCAGTTGACGTCCACTTTACTGTGGAAGCATGCATCCAACAAAATAAACACAGCCTCTTCTGTATGCATACACATTCTGCTCTCTGCCTAAATCCTTTCTCTCTCTTTCTGCCTCAGTTATTTATTTCTGTTTAATTCTAGATCCGAAAATTCTTTCAGGTTGTATTAATTTAATATATGTATGCCACTTTATCATTTTTAACTGGATTTAAAGCTGGTTTGCACAATTCTCAACTAGAACGATTAACAGTATTAATGTGGAAACATATGATCACTTGGTATGTTAATGAAGCCGTGTGTCCAATCCCACCTGCAATGCAGTACATACTACCCTAAGCATGGGAACGATTAATTGGCTTTGAAAGGAATTTTTGTACGTTCAGTTCAGTCTGCAAGCCATATTAATAACGCACTGTTGGTGTTTGTAGTTTCACACCCCAGACTTCAAACACTGTCAATTTTCTACCAAAGCTTTTGTTTTCATCTGTCACAATCTTCAGTTAGCATGCCACTGGAGTATGGTAAGCTTGCTGACAGCCACACCACAGCAGGCACAAAATGGGAAGGCTTCAGTGTGCAGTACAAGGGTCAGTCAGTGCCCGAACCTTCAATCAATCGAAGTTTCAGATGGCGTATAAAAAAGTGCTGTTCCTTTGAATTTCTGATGTGAATGTACATTCATATACACAATTAAGTCAGTAACAGATTAATAACATGTCTGTTTCGATATTGAAAATACTCAACTTTCAAGCTTACGGGGGGAAAAAAATAGGTTGCCATGTTAGACTCCCCTACCACATTCATGCAACGTGTTACAAGCACAGTATGAAATTTAACTGACAAAAAAGCATTCCGGCGATCAGTACATTCTAAAAGTTTATTTATACAGTACATTAGACACAGTTCCTTCACAGGTGTATTGAATTTCATTCAGTGATGTTGTCTGTCTCGAATTCTGGCATATTTGTGTGTGGAATATTTTAAAGAACCTGAGAAATACTGCTCTCACTCCAGTCAACAAACTTTATCCTCTCGACTTCTTTCTTATGTGCATAATCTGACGCTACAGCGATATGTCACACAGCACTTCTGGGAAGCCACGTTCTGCATCACGACTTGGCCAAACGACGTTTGGTGTTAACGGCGATCCCAGCCCACTGAACTGAGTTCGGGAGATGCTTGCTTAAAGTCATCACTGGGACACTTACTGTTCTGTTGATGTAAGGAAAAGCCAACTTGATGCACAATTTAAATTTTGCATCAAGCTGGTTTTTCTTTAAATGCGTATATCGAGATGCACGGTCAACAAAACATAAAATTTACTGTGTTGTGTGGGGTGTCTCACAGACTTCAGCAGTTCCTCAAGTCGTATGTGGGGATAATACCAATATTAGGCTATGACCACTCCCTTCCAAAATTCGGACCGCAATGAATATCTCAATAAAATTGATAAGAAAATGTTTGTTTTGTTATTTCTTTCGTTTTAATAGGCGACTGTGAGATGTTTCCTAAATAATTAGAAAAGTAAACACATAAGCTGGTACAGAAGTGTACACAAAGCTTAATTCAAGACACTCCATAATATTTAGAATCGCAAACAAGAATAGCTCTGCCATGCGCAGAGGATGGAAGGAATTTTAGAAAATGTAATAAACATTCTGATGCTGACAGCTTTATACTAACTTCGACGTAGCAACAAATCAGACTTCCACGTGGTGCTGACTTGGAAGAAAATGAAATGATGGGGGTTTAATGCCTTCTCGTATAGTATAAATTTATCACTGGTTCTCCGAAACGGGTAGAAATTTGTGGCAGACATCATGACGTCACATATCGAAAGACGGTATTTTGCATGGCCATGTGTACAAGAAATGAACGTTCGGGTCATGGCTTCAGCTCTCTGTCCCTGCTATCCTAATGCAGTTCAGATTTCGCATTCAGGACTCTCGTCATATGTTGCTTCTATCATCCTTGCTGTGTGTGGTGCTGCTGTAACGGACTGCATGTTCGTTGCACGAGTCATATGGGTGGGCAACGTCATCAGTACAGCGGGCATTTATTGTTCACGTGTGTAGGGCTTCCATACGAATTATATCCCCTTTAATCACATTACCATGCGGACAAAAGCGACCTCATTTACTTGCATTCATTTTATGCTCACTGCGCATATAACGCAAAAGCCGACAAATCAAACCGGTTCTAATTTTACGTTAAAAGCGTCTAATCACTGACTCTCCTTAATCTAACAGCGCCTAACAAGACCACATACGGAGTAGTACCCAATTCATGTCTTCGGTACAGCGCGTTGTCCTTCGTGTTCACGTACTGTGGATACAAAAGCTGTTGTGCAAAGCTAATCATACTCTAGAGGCCACATTGCTCCTAGGGTACTTTCTCATTACATTAACATACGTATTACCCACAATGAAAAACATTCCAAATAAAAACTGGAGATCTCAACTAACAGATATTCGTCGCTTCACGACGGGGATACGTTCTGAGAAATGCGTCGTTGGGCGATTTCGTCGTTGTGCGAACGTGTACTTACACAAACCTAAATAGTACAGTATAGCCTACTACACACATAGGCTATATGGTACATCCTACTGCTCAGAGGCTACAAACCTGTACAACATGTTACTGTACTGAATACTGTAAGCAACGGTAACACAGTGGTAAGTATTATAATATGTTATAATATTATCGGTATATGCGGTCCGTCGTTGTCCGAAATGTCGTCATGCGACACATACCTGTAAATAAATCAGTCCCATTACAGGCTCTAGGTGCCCAGAGGGTTCCACGAAGTTAAGGTTCCCAGATTACGTGACAATGGCCCAGGATGGTGGTTAAGGTTGTCAGCCTTACGCACCGGCCGCTCTATACCCCTATGAAATACACCTGGTACTCATTTCTGTTAGAGGCTGAGTCGACCCCAGGGCCATAGTGCGATAGGAAGGATTATGCCAATGAAAAATTCAAATGACACCATCTGGAATCGAACCAGCGACCTTCCGATTTGTAGCACAGCACCTTAGCCACTGTGCTACCGCAGAAGATGTTCCATCGTGTCCTAATTTTTAGCAATGACAGCACAAAATCTCACTGTAAGAACTAATGAAATCAGGAGAACGCTGTTATCGTGCATTTTGCGAAGTTTTTCGGCGCAACTCACGCCCACGCTGTCTATAATGAGTAAAGCCGAGCGGGAACATCAATAATTCTGCAGCATACAGAAAATAACTTCTATTTGCGTTGTTACCACATGAATGCGTGGGATGTCAAACCCGACAATAATGTTCGGTGTGCTCTAGAAATGACTCAACGCTGTAGCCCAACTGCGTTATCGGTGTCCCACTTTCTACCATGTCTGGTTCGTAAGGTAGTCTTGTATATGAAAACAGTCCGAAATAACAATACAGCACAAACTTTATGGGAAAATCTATGTACTAGATCAGTGGTCCCAATTTTTTTTTCCCCGTGTCACTTTCTCGTATACAACTTAGTGAATTACTGACTTCATTATACAGTTGTCTCCTGCTTCCTGTCACTGTCGCTCTCTTCGTCAAAATGTTTCTTCTTTGTTTTGTGTATTCTGTGCCTTTGCATTGTTTTGTGTATTGTTTCTCCCTTTGTATTTCATATTTTTGTACATATTTACCGACCATTCCCACCGGGCGGAAACCCAACTGCAGTAAATAAATATATCATACCTTACTCTCATGAGCACTCTGTTCTCGAAGCCGCTTAACTTATATTCTTTGAAAGGTGGGAGACAAAATTTCATATCCATACACAACACCATGTACGTGTACGGTGTGTAAGGTGCGGATGGTGCCGTGCACCTACGCAGGGGCTCTCAAGACCACCACCCATCCAAAAACTCGGTGCAGAAAACCATATGCTGCAACTCAACATCTAACTCTCCTGATGATGGGCGTATGTACCCGAAACATGTCGAGCTAAGGATACATCAATAAAATTACCTAGTTGCAACAAGCTGGCATTTCACTTTGTTCCACTAACATACGTATGCCTTACTGTAATGGGACTAGCACTGTTACTGCCATGACTTAGAAACCACCGCCTGCCTTCGACAAGCCCAAGCCTCATGGTTAATACACGCAGCGCCAAGTTTAGCATTAAAAATGTCTGCATTTTGCCCACACTACGATTTTATGTGCTCCTTAATGATCCTCACCATAAGCAGCGACTGTTTCCCCATACAATATCCACCGATTTTTATCGTTGCACAGTGCATTCTGTAGTTTAAGTAACACACCAACAAATGCACATAAAGTCATTTAATGATCTAAAATTCACATTAAAACACTTAAAACGCTCCTACATGTTTCGACCATACGATAATCCTCAGGGAGCATACATTGTTCCTTGCTAAAGTTATAATTTAAAAACACTCACTGAGTGTTTTTAAAGTCCCTAAGGATGATAGTATGATCGAAACACGTAGGCGCGTTTTAAGTGTTATAATGTGAATTTTAGATCATTAAATGAATATATATATGCATTTGTTGGTGTATTAATTAAATAATCCACCGATTTGTCCTTCTTTCGGAGGCAAAGTTCTCTGTACGGTACGAACTGCATCTTTACGCGTAATGTAGATTAATTTTAGTCTTCATGGGGTTAATGAGTATCAGATTCTTGCAATCTTTTGAACGTCAACGTATAAACCAACAATGCAAACGTCAATAATTATCAGACACGTGCAAAAGACTCTACATTGACAAAACACCAACAGGTATGTTTTCGTAATATTTTCTGGCGAAACAAACGGCAAGGCAAAAAACTGCATTAGCTAAGAAACGAAATACATGACAACTATTTCGTCATTTAACACACCGGAGTACACCAATGAAAAATACATTACGGGTAATGACAACTTGGCCCTGTTTCTATGCAGGAAGTCCGTCGGCAGTATTGCGCTCAGCACGCAGACAAACCGAATACATCCGTAAGATCTGAGGCTGTCGTAGCAGTGAATGAAGATAAATTACCACCTTCTGGTATGTCCGCCGTGTCTTTCTGTAGCAGTATGCCCTGACACAGCGGTACACTTCTGCCACACTAAATGACGTCACATCCCAGAAAACAGTGATTTCTTAACCCTCTGAAGGCCGACTTAAATCCTATCTGCCATCTACTGGCATTATTAGGAACTCACAATATTCTCCACGTTAGCAGTATGAGGGTTAATGGACACCCTGTATGCAGATTTTGTACACTGTGAGGGTCATTTATTGTATTATTCTGCAATATCTCTACATCCCACCACATCCACAGTTTCCATGGGATACACTTGTCGCTCTTTTTCCCATAAACGTAACCAATGACCTCCAATACCGAGGTCAGTAGCGTAGCACGGATTTAATTTACAAAAATCCACAACGGCTGTAAACTCGTGAGTTGGTCACTAATACAAGTGGCTAAGTGCTAGACCACCGGGTTAGTACTATAAAGACGAAGTTGTCCCTGTGAATGAGCATCGTGAAGCTCAACGCATTCTCAACCTCGGTACTATGTGGACGCACGTAACTGAAAAGCGTTACGCGCCGATTATTTCGCCCTCAGAGGCGTAGATGGGTGGATAATATTAGGATGGATCTCCAGGAGGTGGGATGTGGGTATATGGACTGCATTGGGCTGGCCAAGGATAGGGACGGGTGGCGGAGGCTTGTGAGTGAGGTAATGAACCTTCGGGTTCCGTGAAATGCGGGGAATTTCTTGACTAGCTGCAAACCAGTTAGCTTCTCAAGGACTCTGCACCATGGAGTAAGTACGTAAGTAAGCAAGTAAGTAAGGCATTTAATGGGCATCGGGGTATCTTACTCCGGGGGTAAAGCGGCCAGTGCTTGAAACTGACCACTCATATTTAGTGCCGAGGTTAAGAATGAGTGGAGTTCTATCCCCCCCCCCCCCAAGGGTATGCCTGCATGGCGTACACAGGGACAACATAACTTTCACGCAATGAACAAGAATTTGGGTGGGCCTCAGAGCAGTTACCTGAACTAAAATAAACCACTGAAACGTATGCAGGATCCTTAAATTGTCATTGAATTTATGGTTAATTGAAGGCATGGGTCTCCAACCTCTTTATGGCAAAGGGCCGCAGCCGTTATTGTGTGCTGGTTCGCGGGACGCACGTGTAAAAATAATACTAAGTGGTATATGTAACCGCCTTAATTACTGTGTGACTTATAGTATAAATATAATTTATATACGTGGCCGTGGACCGCATAACACAACCTTGCGGGCCGCGGGTTGGAGAACCAGGATTTAAGGGCACTGACTCTAACATAACCAAGTAACTGAACTAAAGCACCTGGCCTGACAAGCATTTCAACTGCAGATGATCACCGGGAATCAACCAACTCCGTGGCGTTAAGCCCTTTTTAGCGGACATTTCCTTCTTCCCCGTAAGCCGATGGTTCATTAGTGTGTTCAGAACCTGCCACTCGTCCATATCCTATGCCTGATGAACCCAGTTCAGGCCCTCCCAATTCCTTCAAATATCCATTTTAATATCATACTTACACCTAACGCTTAGCTCTTGTAAGTGGTCTTTTTCCTCCAAGTTCCCGCACCAAAACCCTGTGTGCACTTTTCACCACACGTGCCACGTGCTTAATCCATCTCATCCTCCTTGATTTGATCACTCTAATACAGTATTTTCCTTTAGCAAATCCGAATTCCGTAAGGGGTTAGATGAAAGATGTTTGGTGAGGTTCAAATTTCATTTTACGTCAAGCTAAACACACTCACATACACACACACACACACACAATACACATTCCGTGACAGTGTGAGTAGGCCTACACGGTCACTGTACTGTGCAGTTCTACAGAACAAAGAAGAGACATGGTCACTGCACTCACCGATCTGCAACGCCTCGCCATACTTCGCCAGGGCAGCATCTATTTTGTTCCGCTGGACAAGCTCATTGCCCTGCTCCCTCAGTCTCGCCGCACGAACCTCTTCAGGCCACCACTTTTCAGACAACCCTTTCATCAAGACGTTCGTTTGTAGCATACAGCCACTCGCAATCTTCTGACCACACTGCCTACAGCTTCTTGAAATATCCCGCGCCAAACACCCGCGACAGAAAGTATGCCCACACGCTATTGTCACCGGCTGTAGAAGAATTCCTTCACATATCCGACATGCAAATCCTCTTGTTGGAGACGAACTCGGGCCTACAGTGTTGGCTACTATAGCATCTATCAAAACCGATGCTAAATGTCGATACTTTTCTTGCGGTACGACATCACCAACTCTTGGCGGCGAACTCCCGTATCCAAAACAAAGCTCTACGTTGTTAGCACTTTCTTTTAAACACCTTTCGTACATTTCCGCTACCAGTCTGTAGTTTCTACCGACTAATGCATCTGTGGACATCTCCGCCATGATGTTCACTCCAAGTTTTATTACACTGCACGTGCTAAGTACGATGCAGCCTAACTAAAAGGGCGTTATATGCCGCGTAACCTCGTGTTGTTGGCTAACCGCCATCACACACAAACAACAACCTTCCGCCGCCGAGCGCGACTGTAGACTGAGGCACAGATAAACTGAAGCTCAGGAGAGGTTTCCCCGCTACCAGAGCTGTGTTGTTACATAAAGGTCACGTTCCACAGCGTAGTCGCTGGCGATAAACAGTAGGGTCCATCACCCCCACGTCGTCCACAGTCGCTCAATAAGGAGCGCGCAGGCGCAGTAGTGTCTGCAACACACGAGGAAATTATCGATAACTTTTGATACTATGCCTCAACGTTAGCAATACATAAATTCGACATTTTACCACATTCTGCAGCGTCCAACATTAAATGACTCATGTGAACGATGTGTCATAAGCTCCGTAGGTTACATGGATCAAACCTTACTGCGAACGTTTATTGGCAACCACGAGGCACTGGCTTCAGTGTACAGTGCCAACGAGACTGGGACGGAGCCGGTACAACTCACCGGGTCCCAACTGTTAGATACATTTTGTCTTCTTCGGTAGTATCATTATCTGTCGACTGTACAAATTAACTTTCAAACCAAATCCAAGTCACTCTGCAACTGACAGTTTTACCGATTTAGTGTAAATATTTTTAGGCGGTCCGCCCTTGCTGAGGAATCCGAAAAAAAATTTTTCAGCGGGGCCCAAACCCGCTCTCGGCGGCCATGTCAGTGTATCTAAGGGTGGTGACATATGTTCGATTGCCGGCAGAGTGAAGGACTTTTCTCTTCGTCACCATGTCCAGACGGGCCCCCGTACCCACCCAGCCCAAACACTACGGGCACAAAAGGGGCTCACTACCAGGGGATGCAACGGCACGAACGTGGTGTTGGTAATTCACCTCAGTGGAGTGTAGAAGTTAGGAACACATCAACCGTACAGCCTCATTGCGTCTGATGCATACGTTTTCGTATACACCGCACAGCAGTGGTCTTCAGACACTTGTAGCACCCTGAAAGACAGAAAAAAATGTAAAAGGAATTTTCTATCTAATACTCCCCAATTTCCGAAAGGATATTGCTTTTGGGAAGCTTTCCCGGCTTCGCCTGTTTGCCCTGGTAAGAGCAACATGAAGATGGGTAAGAAGCACTGGTGGAATAGTACTGACAGAAGAAAACCGAAGTACACAGAAAAAATACCTCTTCCAGTGCCACTTTGTCCACCACAAATCTCACATCCTAAGATCCATAAATAAATGCACTGTGATGTAAAATTAATAATTATTTAATGTAATAGCATGTACCGCTTGGCTTTAAATGTTTAATACAGGGGTGCTGATACGTCCTTAGCCTGACCAGGAAGGAAACAAGATACATTCCCCACATTTTATGGAACTTGGATGTTCATTACCACATTCGCAACAGTCCACCACCTTCCCTACCCTAGCCAAATCAATCCATGCCTCTGCCCATCACACTTTTGACAGGCGCAGTTGGTTTCCTTCCTGGTCGGGCTAAGGACTTATCTGCACCCGGTATGTGTCGAACAGCTGCGACTAAATCCAGATTTTCACAGAACGCCTATGAAGGAAAGGTGTACTTTTTAGGTACGAAAATGAAACAAAGATTTTAAAACATAAACTTTTAATTAATGAAATAAAATGTTTACTTACATTACTGAGAAACAGAACTTTGTTACTGGTGATTTACGGTGGACATAAAGCTAGTGCCAATTACGCACAAAGGTGACCAGGAAGCTGTGCAAATCACCAGCGCTACTGCCGACAGACAACGCCAGGATCACTGTGTATGTAGCAAAGCGAACACGCTCGTTTTCCCACTTACACAGTGACGTCAACTGCACTGAGACCCTGAATTATGAGCAGGGCGCTGAGGGAAGCGGCCGTGAACTATTTTAAGACATGATTCGGGGCGTTGCCTGGAAGGAATTAGGAAAATCTCAGAAATATATTTAGAACAACGTCCAGGCCGAGAATCAAACTCTGTATATCCCGCGTACGAGGCACCACTACAGAGGCGGCCTTGTCAAAGAGCAGGCCCAGTTACGTATTAACAGTACTGCTTCTGCGCTGTTGTTGATAACGACACGACGTGGCTTTCGGAAATGAATGTCTTTCGAAACACAGAAAGGTTACCGTTTTCCTAGCCCTACAAGACTCGACTCTTCAAGTATTTAATTTGTTATAACGATTTACAGTTTCAATTCAACTACAATTAGTTTAGAAGGTAACAAACTGCGTTTCTTTCGAACTCTTTCTTGCCTTACGTGTATCAAACCAACAAAAGGCACTCAATTCCACTGATGCATTTTTACTGTGATATTTTCGCCTACATGTTTCAACCGGTAATCCGGCCAGCTTCAGGGTGACATTTCTGTTACAAGAATACTTGCCTATTTTATATAAATGAATAATTTTTATGTCCGTTTACGGCAATTATATTATCCTGTTGTGAAATAAACAGCTGTCACGTGTCAAAGACAAAGCTGCAGGGTCGGGAACGTTTTGCCCTTTTACTTTGTAGATTTCTAGGTTACCTTGCAGCCCCTTCACAAGTATGGGTAAGAAAAAGGTAAAGTGATCCCGTTACAGGCCTGGTGTGGCCCAGAGGGTGGGTAGAGGTATAGCTCTACTCTTCCATGACCGCGGCACTAGAAGGGGGTGAGTGCTCAGCAGCACGCCCCGGCCGCACTTTACCCCCGGGAAAGAACCGGTACACATTTTACAGGAGACTGGGTGGGCCCCAGGGTCGGTCTGGACGGGTGGAAAATCTCGTCCCCACCGGGATTCTATCCTGGACCGTCCAGCCCGTAGCTCAGTCGCCATACCGACTGAGCTACCCGGCCCACTCACTAGTACGGGTATATTATGAAAATTCATTTGGCAGCTTCGGAAATGAAATACGCAGCTACTCCGACCCGCTCCAAGCCTCAGTTTAGAGCTAAACCACGACAATCGCTGTCGTTCTGTTTTTCTCGTCCTCCATTCAGTTTTCCCCCATCTTTCCGCGCTGCGCAGTAGTCCCTGTGTTTGCGTGTCTTTAAAGATGAAATACAGACATCGGTTCATAATGCTTCGTTGAGAAAAGAACAAAAATTCTGAACCAAGTTATTTTTAAGGGGGAGGGTGGGGAGAGAACGATTTCACATTACGGAGCCAAGATAAGCAACGTAGCTCAGGACCGCGCTAGAAACGTTACGAACCAACAATTCTAATGCGCACTCTATTTGAAAGCGACATGCTAGTAGACATCATACAGGTCCTGTTAGCTCTTAAAATTCTAATGGTAACTATACGTATCACTTACTGTAAATCGAAACACTTCCTTTTTTCACATAGTGTACCAATGCGTTTTTATTATTCTCACGATAAACACCCACTATTTCTCCAAATTATGTTACCCCACCGGTTTTTGTAGTGGAGACGGAGTGCGATCTCTGCGAGGTACGGACTCAAATTGTATCCACCTGAGTAAATAAATTACAGGCTCAAAATCGTTAATGAAATACGGCTTTTTTTTACCGCGCCGAGGCTTGGGTGAACTCATTTTATGCACTGTGCTTCCGATGCACACACCCAAATATACTGATAAATGTCAGAAGCTTGGTTATATCGGAATTTACTCGGCATTTGAGCAGGCTGGCGTACTAAACCTGTAAATTACGCACACTGAAACTTCAGACCCCTATGCGCAAATTGCCACGGATATGCCTACAGTTTCCAGCTACTTTACAGCCGTTACACAAAACTGCAATTTTCAGCACCGCCTCACTCTTCGCGATTTTCACCAACGCCGAAGCAGGTTGACTTTCAGATATTTGTTTTCATCAAAGTAGGAAAAAAGAATCTGATGATGAAACAAATTTCTAAGAATAACTCGCTTTTAATTTCACCGTGAAAACTTACTCAAGCACTGCTCCGTCAACAAGCTGCCTCCTGCAGCCAGTGGGAGATGACACAGTGGCCGCTAACACAACACAATGTATTTCAGCAATTCTCCACTGCCCCTGAGATGTGTGTGTGTGTGAGAGAGAGGGGGGGGGGGCAAAGAGAGATAGGTCCGAGCAGCACAATTTTAATGTCAAGATCCGTGAATAATGAACTGGAAGGGATCTTGAAGGAAGCGATCGAAGTCTTAAGATACTATCCCATCACTTACCTGAGAAAAACCAACAACAATTTCAGTTCAGGCCGAGATTAAAACGAAATCGTCGTTTTATACTGCGTATAAGTTCCGATGTTCATGACTGTTTTTCCTGTCTCAATCCCGAACATCGAGTCCCTAAGGTATATAAAATCGTAACAATACGTTATGTAAGGTATATTTATATACCACTCAGTCAGATTAATATGCCTATGGATAACCTCATACTCAGAAATTCAAAATAAGGTTTCTTAACAAAATAATAAATAGTACCTAGCCCGTAATACGAGGATTTTTAGGCACGTTCGAATAATTGCGAAAAGCGACTATTAGCTTCGTAGAATCTGTCCGTCCGTACGGAACAACTAGGCTCCCGCCGGAGCGATTTTCATGAAATTTGATATTTAATTCAAAATGTGTCGAGAAAATTCAATTTTCATTAAAATCTCACAAGAATAACGGGCACTTTACGTACATTTACGAAAATATATCGCTGATTTCTTCTCACAATGAGAAATGTTTCAGACAAAAAAAAAAGTGTAGAGAAAATCAAAACATATACTTTATGTAGAACGTTTCTTGTTTCCCCGAAAATCGTGCAGTTTAGGTGATAATGAGGAAATTTATCCCACAGCCAGACAGGCCACAGAAGATACTATAATAAGACGTGTGCGCTCCTCATGCTGGATAAGGCTACAGACACACACTCAGAATAAGTTATACTTACGGTTTATCCACGACCACAGTTGTTCGGCGAACATGCCTCAATGTTACGTTTATACGTACACTGCCTGTCTTGTTTCTTAATTCTTACGCGGGGAAGAATCTCCTTATAATCGCGAAAACATTTCAACAGCGTCTGCACACGTCGATAATTTCATGCAAACTGAAGGCGGTATAAAGAAAGGCGGTCTTAAATGCTGGGTGGATTTATATTCGATTAATTGTGGTACACGAAAATGATTAGATGCCAATATATCACACAGACTGGCGATAAAACTTTCTTTGCGAAGCCAAACCTTTTATAATTTCTGGGCAAGGGACATTTATGTACAAGGACGAAGTTGAAATTAAAGTATTTACTTCGGAAACAAGAAAGTAACAAAAAAAAAATACGCGTAAGTATTACGAGGCGACCGTCCACTGTGCTGCGATCTGCGCTCGAAGGTCAAAAACTTTACAGCACATATGACGCACAAACATTTGTTTGCGTGAGTTTTCGACCCCTGACCTGGACCTCTCTAAACCAAAGAAATGTTGATGAAGATCATGTAGCCATGTACCAATCAAATTCCACGTAGGCGACGGGGACGTGACAAGCGATATGAGACGCGTGATTTCTGGTCGCAAAGTTCGACATCGCAATTACAATTTCCGCTTCAAAACAGAAAATATTAATATTTCAATTACACATCGCTGGTCATGCAAATATTTAAAATAAAAATACACACAATTTTTAATTTAATAAACGCAGTTTTAGAATATCAGAAACGATGTTAGTGTGCACTGCGCTATGAAAACATACAGAAGGAGTAAAGACAAAGCTCCAAGCGCCTTAACTCCTTGGGTGACACCGTGCCACTGTGTATTTCTTAAAAAGCTTATCCGACCAAGCACAACCATACAACTCAAGTATTTTTGTCTGTTAATATACACTACAACATGTTTCGGTTGCCCAGATCAGCCATCATCATTTACGTGTCGGATACACAAAAACAAATACACTACATCTGTACTGTTGTGTTTGGTCGGATAAATAACACCTTATTAACCTCCACAATGGCTGTCGTATTAGCATAATTATATATAGGTGGCCTCCAATAAACTGCTGCGAAAGTACTAATTATTAAGTCTTATCTACACAGCACGTACCATTGACACAGAAGAGCACGTGGCAGTTAGTCCGTCAATCTCCAGCTCACAATGAGCACGGTGTCAGAAAGTGCCTTTGCCAAAAGGTGGTCACTGTTACGAACATGCAAAACGTGTTACTCGTCAGGCTACTCATATCGTGTGGAAACTTGTCAGTGGAAGGTAACAAACAGTTCCTTACGGATTCGACGTGATATTACCAATGTCAAGACTGCACGCCGTACCCTTCACTAACACTGAATCACTTTGCTATGAAATCCTGGCAACGGGGTATTACTGCAAGTACATAAAAACACGTGGGCCGGGTAGCGTAGTCAGTATAGGGACTGGCTAGGGCTGGACGGTCCGGGGATCGAATCCCGGTGGGGGCGAGATTTTCCGCGCCTGTCTAGACCGGCCCTGGGACCCACCCAGCCTCCTGTACAATGGGAACCGGGTTTTTTTCCGGGGGGTAAAGAGAGGCCTGGGCGTGACGCTGACCCCTCACCCTTTCTAGCGCCGTGGTCAAGAAAGAGTGGAGCTATACCTCTACTTCCCCTATGGGCCTACGGCCTGTCCCAGTGCCTGTACAAGGGTGCACTTTACATTTTTACCTTTTTACATAAAAATGCCCATTTTACTGTAAGTTCCGACACTGCCAATAGCGTGTAATGTAAGAAGGTGCGAAGACAAGCCCATCATACTGCTAACCATTTCTGCTCGTACTGTGTGTGACCTTTAAATGCCCGGTACAAGGAATCGGCAGGAAATGAACAAATGTCTGCTAAGTTTATAAAATAGAAAACAGAGGAGACCGATTCATGGAATGGGCCATTTCAGATTTGGGTGTAACGTATGCACTATATTCCATCAAACTTCAATTCAATGACAAGCATTTCCTTTATCCAACAGGTCTCAAATAAGAGGTTCGCTGTACCTACAGAAAGAGATGTAGCCCGCTCCGGAAAGTAGTAAAGTAAAAACTGTGTAATACAGCAGCTGGATACGACGTAAGTACATCTGTAACAGGATATGTAACGGCCTACAGAATAGCAGTAAAAATAAAAGTTGCATTGTCTCTAATACTGAGAATCCACATAATGCGAAAAATCAAAAGTGGAAAATAATATTATACAGGACGGCGACTTGCTTGCGCAGTTCCACGCGTTTCCCTTACAAATCAGCTCCGCACCGCTCTTCTCGGAATTAATTTACAAAGGAATTATTGTGAAAATCGAGAAGGAATTATATTTGGCAATCCATAAAATTGACACAATTCTTTAATGATTTTTGTCGAAGAAACTAAGGTAACAAAGCGGAGAATAAGTAAGAAATATACAGAGAAGGCAGAAAGAGAAAAAAATATCAAGAAAGGAAAACAGAAGAGAGAAAAACAACAGAAATGCCTTTTTCCCAAGACACGTATGCAGCACTGAATTGTGTGCTGTTACTAAGAGCACAGACAAATAATGTGTGTGTACCGTGCAATATATTCTATCTAGATGTCTGTCTATAAACATATTTGTTAAGCGAAAGCTATCTGAAAAGGAAATGTTGCGAAATGGACGCACAGCGTAACACGCGTGGCACGTGCGCTTGTTTTTGCTTTCCTACATTTAAAACCAGAAGACTTTTGGAAAAAGCGTACTGGGTAATTAATGGGGGAGTGAGTTCTCTCCTACATATACTTTTGGGAGTTTCTTTCCCTCCGTCAAATATTTAACGAGTTAATTAAGAGACGCGAGCAGAATTCAAGTGCAGTACCCACTGTCGCTGTCCGATTTTAACCAAAACTGGAATGGGTCAATAACATTGGTTCACCTTCCAATATAGGATTTAATGAAACCCTTTGCATTTGTTCTTGAGGTATTTCAATCAAGCAGACAGGAAGATGGAAGAAAGGAACGACTTTAGTAGGCATCTGCAGGTATGAGAATATGTCCACAAATTCACACATTCTTTGAGACCCCTTCACTTCAGGTTTTGCCTTACAAACTTTCTGTCAGAAATGCATACGACACCTCGGTCAGTTAAAGGTGTGCGATATAAGCACCATGCATCGGTCCATCTGTTCTGAACTAAGGTGAGATGTCTGAAACTGAGTTCGCTTGACTTCTCTCTGCTCGTGTTACGTAAGGCAACGAACGGAGACACAAGCACGTAGTCATCTCGGTGCGCACATTCCGCGGACACAGACCTCAGAGGAATTTTCCCAAGGCTAGTGTACCTACACTCCTGCTGTTTTAGACGTGAAACCAGCCCCTCACATTGTGGGAAGGACATAGTTTGAGGTATTTGACGTTCAGGTGCCCGTGCATCGTGATAAACTCTTATAATAAAACCAACTAGATGCACTAATTTCTCAAATTTATTTTTGGAATAAAACTCTACATGTTTCGGACAGTTCCTCTGTCCATCATCAGGAGTGTTTCACTATACACACAGCAATGGTATATGTCATGCAGGTTTGCTGACAGCTTGCGAGCTCGCAAGCTGTGTGCACAGTGAAAAACTCCTGATGATGGACAGAGAAACTGTCCGAAACATGTAGAGTTTTATTCCAAAAATAGATTTGAGAAATTAGTGCATCTAGTTGGTTTTATTATAATAGTCTGAGCTGTGTGAGACACGGTGCTGAGGAAGATATCTGGACTGATAAGAAGTAATAGATAGGTGGTGACAACTGAATAATGAACAGCTTCATTATTTGCAGCCATCGACAAATATCATTAGAGCAATTATATCAAGGAGTGGGGGTATGACATGCGACACGTAGGGGGGAGAAGAGAAATGAATAATACGGTGTTGATGGGGAAGCCTAAAGAAAAGGGGTTACTGGGAACAGCTGAAAGTAGTTAAGGTAACATTAAAATCGCTTTTAGAGAGATAAGAGTGGGAAAGCGTGGTCTTAATTGATATTGTTCAGGACAGGGACAAATGGCTGGCCGTGTGAACTCGATAATAAACATTAGGGTTCCATAAAATGTCGACAATGTATTGACTGGCGTAGAAACTGTTAACTTCCCACAAAGTAATCTGTTCCATGGTGTTAGTCAGTCAGTCACTTAGTTACTTACTTAGTTTAGCGATACGTCACTTCTGATCGGTTCTAATCTTCACCAGTGTATTGATAATGGAACAGCATCCAGTCCTGCGCAGTGACATTGTACCTTTTGCTCTTTCCCTTTCATCACTTACAAACCACGTTACCTTAACATACGACATAACCAACGAAGCTTGCAAAGTTCTGTTACATAAAATAAAGAACATCATCAAAGTTCCATCTACATTCTGATCTGTCAACTGGTCGATAACAAACAACTTGATGGAAGACACCACGATGTGCTAGGATTATACTAAAACGTTAATTGATATACGTCAAGCTCAACTGTTTTGTTGTGTACGAGGCTACATGTTTCGACCTTTTAAACGGTCATAATCAGGCCTTCTAACAGATCCAGTCAACACATGCTGTGTACATGTGTACACAGCATCTCTTTAAAAATACAGTGACAGATAAAACTACCAATGGAGAATAAGCCATGGGATGCATGCCGGGTGGCGAAATGGGGAAAATTTCATAATAGGTAATTACTTTCATTTTACTCTCAACGTTTGTCCAGATTGTCTATTCTTCATGAAATGTGAGTTAAATAGCATTAGAATTAGAGTGTGTCGGGTTGCAGAAGAGTATTAGTTCATTTATTTACTTTAAGTCAGTAATTTTCCACCTGCTAAACATGATGGAACTGCAATGAAGTTCAGCAAGATCAAAATCCTTTTAGAGCAAGGAAAGTAGTGCATTTATAAATATTTACATTTCGAAGTATGTGTATGTGTACACAGCATCTTTTGAATGGAGGCATCACGATGTGCTTATAAACGTAATATAGTACTAAATATTTAGTATTATATTACACAGCATTTGTTGACTCGATCTGTTAGAAGGCCTGACGATGACCGTTTAAAAGTCGAAACATGTAGCCTCGTGCACAATAAAATATTTGTGCTTGACGTATATCAATTAATGTTTTACGATAACAAACAAGTTAAACTACTCTGGTTGAATAACTATAATGACTCCCACCTTCGAAACTACCCTGCTTTCATTCCGTAACACTGTAAAGGTGGCACAGGGCATGGCATTAATCATGAATTTAGCTTGCACATGGCTGTCAATTGTTTATGCGCTGTAAGCAACTATTTTGCACTACCGTTCACACTTAAGTAAAAAGTACCTGTTTTCTTTCTTTCGCTTCTTCCTCGTTCTTTCGTTTTGTTTTTATTTCGCGTTCATTATGTCTCCCCAAGTTCTTTCTTCTTTATCTTTTACTATTACAGAAAATAACAAGCAAAATCGTTTCCATCATTACACTCTTGCACCCATTATTGTCTGTCTGTCCGTCCGTCCACTTACCATGTACATATCTTTATCCGTTTGCGAATTGAAATGTGTGTACAATGCTTAAAATTTCGATAAACCTGGGGGAATAAAATCGGGACTGCAAGCAGGTGGGTCAACAGTTCCTTCTTCAGAAACAACCAGACTGACAAAGATGAACAAGGCCCACAGCCGACCCTGGTAGTAAAGTAAGTTACGAGACTGCGAGATTAATTCCGTATGTAATATTGAGATTAATAATGGAATATATGTAACCTTACAACTTAGCACACAATTTTAGAACTGGATCTTCTCTAATGTAGGTACTATGCAGTTGAAAAGTACGAACCTCGCCGGGAGTTGTGAGTTGCTGCTATTCCCATACCGGTGTATTGAAAATCCGAAATGTTTTCTTGTGTCTTATAATATTTAAGATCAATACGAAAGAGAAGTCATTCACAGGTCATGTAGCTATCCACAGGTGCAGGACGGCATGTCACTTCCCCTCTACCACGGCAGGTTAGATACTTTGTCTTGCGATTTCTTTTGATGCATGACACTTTGGCGAGTGCCTGGGTGAGTGTTGTAAGACAGCATGACTGTGTGAGTGATGAAAAGACAGTGGAGTGCCCGGTTACCGTTCCAGAGCTCGCGGCTAGGGACACAGGGAAAGCACAGAAAACCTTCAGTCATAATAGTCTACCCCTGAGCCTACCATCGAATCCCAAGATCTACCGAAGCCACTCAATCGTCGCTTTCATAGGATAAAGATTATAGTACAGCAGGGTCTCGTTTTACGACGGTTCGTTTCACGACTATTCACTTTTACGACCCTTGTCGAATCGGACCGAGCACTCCCGAAATGTGGTGCACCACTGTCGCAACTCAAGCGTCCTTTCTCTACTTAGTGATCTTCTGGCTCTTTTCCGGCGTGCATGTGTTCCTTTTGTTTCTATTTTATTGCAGTTCTTTTAAGCTGACCGTGATTTTTCCACCCATGACGTCCATCAAAAAGACAGATTGTCTTCTTTTGCAAAAAGGAGTGAAAAGAACAAGGAAGACTGTAACTTTAGAGACTAAAATGTTAGTGATCAGAAAAACGGAAGCTGGTGAGAAACGTGCTAATGTGGCCTAGCAACGAGAATTATGGTACAAATTGTACAATCTGGATATGCTGATCAAAGAGATGGGTGAAATAACAGAAGACTTTGGTCTTGACAATGTTGATCCCGTGGGCATCACTGAAGTTTTAGAAAGTCACTCCCAGCCACTGTCCAATGAAGAACTTTACGACTTGGCCCAACAAGTGACTGAGCAGCAGAAGGAAGATGAAGATGAGGAGGATCGTGGAACCAAAGCAATGCAGACGAAGGGCCTTACTGATGATCTTTCCGCTATATATATGGCAGCTGAAAGTTATGTGATATCGACCCTAACTGGGAAAGCAGCTCTACAGTAAAGAGGGGCATAAGAACCATGCTACACCCTTATTATGAAATTCTGGAAGAAAAGAAGAAAAAATCTAAACAGTTAACGTTACATTCTTTTTTGACGTCTTCTGAACCACGACCTTGGCCTTCTTCGGCAAAATAAAAAGTGATTTGAATGATTTTTTTCAATTGCCTGTGTAATTTTCTATATACCTAATTCATTAAATTAAAATTGTATGTCATAATGTAAATAAGTAGTGTAAATTATAGAATTTTTTTACTAATTTGTTTGGCCCATGAACCTATCTCAATTTAAACCATTTAAATAGTAATCGTTTTACGACGATTCGATTTACGACCAAATATTCGAGAACGCAACCCCGTCGTGAAACGAGACCCTACTGTACTTGGCAGCTGCTCCTATGTCGACTAGGCGAGCGAGACTACCCTTAGAATTGTGGAATCTACTGCGTCATTTTTAACTGTCCGACATTTGATTTCAGTTTAATTGCAACTTGCGAAATTCTACGTAACAGAGTATGCAGTGTCCATGACACACTTACCCTAGCTTTCACCGACACCGTCAAAAAGTTAATTCTACCTCCCTTACGGCTGCCCCTGAGTTCAAAACCACAACACGGAACCCAGATTAACCCTTAGAGCAATAAGTATTTGACTGGAATTAATGGCAGCTATAAGGAAGTCACGGTACACGCCAAGAAGGTGTATGGGGGCAGTGAAGTCAACTCATTCTTAACCTCAGCACTAGATGGACGTGAGGGTTCAACTTCAAGCTCCGACCTCTTCATCACAAGCGTAAACGCCCCACTATCCTGTGAACAGGAAGATGAGTGGCATTGGATGTGGTCTGGACGCTTTGAAGAAAAGAAAGTCCTGCCGGGATCTGAACCGTAAGTCCTCTGCCGTCCAGTCCCTAACCTAGTCACTATACCGACTACACTACTCCGCGTCAAATAACAGCAGTTTTGCAGTAACAAGATAGTACTGGCCGGAACTGAATTCATAACCAGGCTCAGAAAGTAAAATTGGAAAACCTAGCAGGCATGGGACAGATTACAAATACATTCAGCACAGAAAGCCTCAACAGAACGACCACTTCGGAGACTTGGATGTACACAGGATAACATTAAAACCGACGTTAAAGAAATATATCAAGGTCTAGACAGGATTCATCAGACACAGGATAGGTATGAATGGACGAACTTTAGTGCGTGTGGTAATATACTGTTGCGTCTCGTGAAAGACAAGGAATTGCTCGATTCGTAAGGACAATGCCAGCGTATAGCTGAAAACGGAATAAGGCGCGCTTCTCCCAATTACGGAGTTCTTCAACTACAGTGATTCCAAAGGAACGGTGGATCCTTTTAGCCAATGAGATGGCAAACTACCTGAGTTCAATTCCTCTGACATCCAGCAAACCACAGTAATTCTTCCCCAAGAACCATCTACCTCCCTACTGGAAAGATAATGGTCTGTCACCGGATCACAAATGTTCCTCACAAGAAACACGAATGTCCATTATCGTCATCACAAGAGACCGAAATTCGACCTTCTAAGCGAATTGAATACTGTCCACATCCTCAGATCGAATTTATTCCAACCCAATTTTAATATTATCGTCCAGTGTGTGTCAAGGTATTCCAGTACCTCTTACGTATGGTCAGGTCCACGTCTATTAGGTACTTTAACAGAATACATCACCGGAAGTCTTAGTATTTGAACTACTTAATGCACAAATTCTGGTTTTATAATAAGTTTATTATATTCCTCTACATGTTTCGAGCACTATGTGTTCACCATCAGGAGGTCAAAATTGTATTATACAGCATTCTGGTATCATCACACACTGTAGGTGGCCGTCCGGTGCGCACCTGCGTACCGGACGGCCACCTACAGTGTGTGATGATACCAGATGCTGTATAATACAATTTTGACCTCCTGATGGTGAACACATAGTGCTCGAAACATGTAGAGGAATATAATAAACTTATTATAAAACAAGAATCTGAGCATTAAGTTGGTCAATTACTAATATTATACTGAGATGCACGGTCAGCAAAACATCAAAATCACCGAAGTGCTACTTATTGAAACTGGCAATACATTTTAGTTGAGCCGATAGTGAGTGACATGTCTTCAGTTTAATACTTGAAATTTGACCTCATTACACGAATACTGAACAAAAATTCAGACTTGCATCGGTATTATAACTAACGCCATGGAACAGTGACCTTCAGCAGCTAAGAGCTCTCCAGCCAGTCAAGAAATTTTCCGCACATTATGCAACCCGTAGGTTCATTACCGTGTTCACAAGAATACGCCATGGGTCCGTGTGTTGAGAGAGGCGAATCCAGTCCACAACCTCCCATCCTGTTTTTCAGTATACATTTTAATATCATCCTCTTACATACGTCTTGGTCTTCCCCCCCCCCCCCCTCAAAAAAATCATATACATATATTTCCTGCCACCGATGTTATAAACCCTGCAATTGTTCAATATAGGCCATCAGTATTCATAGGGCATTCCGTTCGTCGCATGGATAGAGTTGCAATTCGGCTGTGTTCTAGTAACATCGGTCCCTGCTAACGTCATCCAGAACGGGTCGTGACACATTTTATTCGTAGCATGGAAAGGGTTACGGATTCGTTCAATGCGTAGTCTGTCTTGAGGCAGGTCCACAGTCTGTTACAAAGCCACCACTTCAGACAGTGCGATCTAGTGTTTCGTTCTCGCACATTACAGTACCTTCTCTCATACTGAAGGTCGTCCAGCAGCTGCTACCGCCTTCCTCTTCGTCTTTTCCTCCCGTCTGTCTTTCCTTCAGTAACGTGTTTCAGAATGTAATTCCCACGCACGATGTGACAAATCCAGTTAGCCTTCCTGTGTTTTACTGTAATCAGGAGGCGCCTTCCTTCCTTGGCTATATGTAACACTTCTTAATTTTTCACAAGCTCGTTCCAAATGCTCGTCTACATCCTTCTCCAGCACCACATTTCAAAACTTCCAAGGTATTTCAGATCTACTCTCCGTAAGTGTCAAAGTTTCAGCACTATACAAAGCTATGCTTCAAATGTAGCACTTCACAAAATGCGATCTAGTGTACACCTATTACGTCGCTCGTATGACATTTACGCTATTAGCGGGTGTTACATAAACTCCCCTTGAATAAAGCACATGCATGTGACGCAACGAGAGTGAATCCCTACGTACGTCGTGCAGGCGACTCGATAAAGTACACATTTCCCTCCTACAAAAGTATATTTATATGACAACTTGGCTTACGTCTTTGAAATTCCTGCCTTACATAACATATTGCATACCTGGGGATTTCTGTCGATTAGGTTTATATAACATAGCAACATAGAGCTAAACCATACAGCCTTCAGCCTGCACTCTACCAGAAATTCACAGTAACTGCGTCGGTAGTTGGTTGGTTTATTAGATAAATGGTTATATTGTGCTGGGTTGCTGCTGTTGTTTCTATGACCGATAACTACTTATCTAGCAGGTTACACAGCTACGTCGCTGGTTACCGAGTTCGAGTGACTGGTTACATAAGTGGTTGGTTGGTTTAATCATCTTCTGCTTTTTTAATATTGTAGGTACCGTACATGGTATCAAATTCCACCTATCTAACCAATTTTTTATGCACTAAAAAGTAGACAAATCGATACATGGTTCCCTTCCAACACGTTTAGGCACTCGCAGGGTGCCATCATCAGAGAATCCTTATGCTAACACAAATTGGTCCAGTGTGTAGAGCAAAATGACGTGATGTGTGTTTCAAAGTGCAACTGGTGTGAGTCTGTGCTTGATACATAGGGCCAATTCGGAGGTGCTGCTCATGTTAACATAAGAATTCTTTGATGATGGCACGCCGGGAATGCCGAAACAGGTAGGAAGCAAACAGTGCGTCGATTGTGTTTAATTTTTACTGTAATAATATTTGGTTCGTTAAGCTGAAATAACCTGCTTTATTGGATAGCTGGTCTACTGATCGTCTAATGATCTGGCAGTCGATTCAGCTACTCTGCTTATTTCGTACTGTCAACACATTAAACAAACAGAACGCAAAGATAACAAGACGAGGAAGGTGTGTGCCAAACAAGCTTTTATTTTCCGAACGGCGTTATTTTCGATTTTACGAGTGTATACAGCACTGGCCTTGAGATTTATTTACTGCAGATAAACATACATTGTTGCATAGCCAATCACAATATGCTACAGATGAAGTGTATGGAGCCGGAGACCATATTCATTTTATTTATTAAATACTAACTTCGTAGAAGACAATTGCGAATAAAAGCTGCAGAGTACGACCAGTCTATATTACGGTATGCACCTAATTACTTCTGGGGCACGCGGTGGCGTAGTTGTTTGAGGCACTGCGCTACATGCCGACAGATCACAGCTTCGATTCCCGATGGTGTCAGTAACATAAAACTTTCGGCCACACTATGGCCCCGGTGTCGACACAGCTACTAACAGAAAAGAGCATCAGGAATATTTCCTGGGGGATAAAGGTGGCCGATGTGTAAGGTTGACAACCTTCCCACTTTCATGTGTCGACTGTTTTGATATCAGGGCCCCAACCTCCTGTGACTCTAACGGCCTGTTTAGGGCTGTAATTGGATTGCTTCACCCTTCGCCGTACCTAATTACGCTCGTAATAACAGTAATGGTATTAGTAACAGTTCATCGAATCTCAGATCAAACTCTATATAAACAATTTTCTTCATCAGAAAACGTGAAGTTGGACACAGAATTGATGTAGAGTAATAACTGTATCAGACCCACGCGGACAAAAATTTACCTTAGATTACAAAATTTCAGAGTTTACTCAAACTGCTACCTTTCTCTGACGTCCCTTCTGTTATTTTGACAGATGTCACAGATGGAGGAGGAAAAGCTTTACGCATTTCATGGATATAAAACTTTAAAACAACTACATACAAGCAAGAATCTCATTTTCTTACACGAAGGTCAGACTGTTACTCGTAGTAGCCCCTCTGTACCCGAGCAGTCATGAACTTTTAAATAGCCTATATCACTAGCACAGCCTACAAAAAAAAATCGTAAATGGAGTATTACGTAACTTTATTGCACGGCGTGTTTCTTTTGTATCGTCGTCGCGTATGTTTTGAACTGAGTGTGATATATTTTTATAAACAAGGATAATACGCAGTTTGATAACGTACGGATAGAAAGTCAGGCGCATGACAGCAAAGGGTCCGATTACGTAACACGACGGCTGTGATGCTTGCAGGACGCTGCTGGTGTTGAGCAATGGAAGGAATACCGTACAACGCAACCAGTGACAAGGCCCTCGCTCCAGATTAGAGAAACGGTGATGTTTTACGGCAGAAATTCGAATTCAGAGGACGTGATGGAAGGCAAGGCACACGTTCTTTTTGACGATACGCATAAAATTGTTTGCTACGTTAGATGGTTCGTGGGATTGTTGATTGTGTGGTTAGTGTGGTAATTAGCTGGATGGACTCTGTAAACGTGGTGGAAGGGAAAACCTTATATTTTAGTACCACAGACACACTACAAACCATGTTTACGAATTGTCTTCAATTCGAGGGCTTACGTGACTTTTCCTCAGTCACCATCTTTAGAACCCGGTAGTAGATAGCAATGGGGTATGGGACGGAAGTGACGTCACATGTCACGTAATGTAAACAAACATGGCGGCGGGGTCAATGACCTCTAGAACGGAAGTGACGTAGTATGTAAACAAAGATGGCGGCCGACCTTACCCCAGGCGGTCACGAGGTGTAAATAAACCTAACTTTAGCCTGTTATATGTAAACAAATAACGTCACAAATAAACAAATATGGCGGCTGACATTGCCCCAGGCGAATACGTGGTGTAAATAAACCTAACTTATCCTCTTATATGTAAACAAATGACGTAGTATGTCAACAAATATGGCGGATAACCTTGCCCCACGCAGTCACGAGGTGTAAATACACCTAATTTTAGAATCTGATATGTAAACAAATGACGTAGTATGTCAACAAAGATGGTGGATGACCTAATTATGCCAGACTGTATGGCGCCTAACCTAAATTTAACCTTGTAAATAAATGACGTAGTACGTAAACAAACATGGCTGATGACCAACTTATGCTAGACAGTATGGCGCCTAACCAAACTTTAGCCTCTGATATGTAAACAAATATGGCGCTTGTCACATGATATAAACAAATGACGTAGTATGTAAACAAATATGGCGGATGACCTAGTTATGATAGAATGTATGGCGCCGGCTATGGCGGGTGACCTAATTTTGGTAGACAGTATGGCGCCGGCTGTTATTTTGAATGAGCGATATCCAAACTTTAGGTCCGCCATTTTTAAATTTTTTATAACCTATGTCCATCATTTTCCAATAAGTCTACCTACGCGGTACTTTTAAATTAAACCTAAGTTTCAAGTCCGCCATCTTCCAATATGGCTACCAGCGCGGTAATTATAAAAATGATTTAACCTAACTTTAAGTTTGAATTGGCGCTTCCCAATATGGCTACATACGCGGTATATTTAAATTTGTTGTAACTTTAAAGTCCGCAACTTTCCAATATGACTGCCAGAGCGGAAATTTTAAAAATGGTTTAACCTAACTTTAAGTTTAAATTGGCGCTTCCCAATATGGCCACCTACGCGGTACATATAAATTTGTTGTAACATTAAAGTCAGCCACTTTCCAATATGGATGCCAGCGCGGTAATTTTAAATTAAACTTAACATTAAGTTTGAATTGGCGCTTTCAGTCATTTTCAATTACCGCTATTTTTAATTTTTTTTCCAACCCAAGTCCAGCGTTTTCCAATATCGCTACTAGGGCGCTAACTTTATATTTTTCAATGTGGCTAACTGCGCGGTACTTTTAAATTTTACAATATGAATACCAATGCTGTAACTTTAACTATTCTTTATATGACTCTGATTTTCTCGAAAATAGTTGGCCAAAGCGGTAAGATTCCAGACTCGTAATTGAACTACTCTAGGTTCGAAGCCTGCGGCTTTAACCATCTCTTTTTAAAGGATCCTATCCCTGGTAAAAGGAAAATAAATAAAGACACGATTTACATTTTTACAAACATACACAATATAGGATTTTATTATTGTTTGTACACTTACATTAATCAATCGGCAGAGTGTGGTTCGGTAACCGACAAAAGTTTGCTTGCGGTGTGATTAAAAACGCGCTAATTTCTAAATACGCAATTTGTTT
>Ga0131853_10002525_pt1 | contig 32671 bp, 22 predicted proteins | sample TergutLab28metaG_FD_92764 | JGI IMG/M metagenome (GOLD analysis project Ga0131853, IMG submission 92764) | Labiotermes labralis P1 segment gut microbial communities from Petit-Saut dam, French Guiana - Lab288 P1 (version 2) (version 2) | ecosystem: Host-associated > Arthropoda: Insects >... | reverse complement strand
GGGATGTGGTTTTTGTCTTCGAGGACTGGTACACCTACAGTATGTAACATCCACAGTGTATCCGCAGAAGAGCAAAAACCAGCATCCCGTAGGCAGCCGAGTCCTTTGCAGTTTATGGTAACACAAGTTTTTTGTATGTAAAGAGGGTTGCTGACATTTTAGTGCATTGAGATTTCGTCTTTGTCGGGGCGGATGTCTTTGAACGTTGGGAAGCGCAGAGAGTATTCGTCGTCGCGTTGGTTTTTTGAGAGTTCAAAATATCCGATTTCGATAATCTTGCCGATGATTTCGTGTTGGTTTTTCCAGTAGTGTTCGCGGTGTTCTTTTGAGAAGCCACTGCCCACCTTGCAGGTGTGTTCGCGTCCGTCAGGGCCAAGGAAGATGACATGCACGGCCCCGAGTTTGCCGCGGTTGGCCCCGCTGCCCTCTTCTACCGATATGACCCGCACATCGGCGGTTTGGAATTTTTTGACCTTTAGCAGGTTTTTGGTTCGTTTGCATTCGTACGGTGAGTCGGCGGGGTTAATCATAAGTCCCTCTTCACCGTTTGCGGTGTATTGGTCAAGCAGTCCCGCGATAACCGAAACATCCCCGCCGTCATAGACCACGCCGACATCACGGATATGCGTTAGACCAAGTTTGTTAAGTTCAGCAGTCAGAGCCGCCTTTCGTTCGCGTGCGCCCACATGCGATATACCATCGACAAAATCCGCAAGCAATACGCGGTCGAATACGTTGAAGTCAACGCCCCGTTTGATGTCGTCGCTGTTTGTTATTTTTACCGTTAGGCGGTATATCTCGGCAGTAGTTGCATTTGCGGGCGGGTTGGTTAGGAGTAGTTCGCCGTCGTAGACGTATAGGGGGTCGAGTTTGCGCCCCTCTTCGGTTAGTTCCACCAAGTCCTCTATCACGCGACCGCCGCGGGTGTAGAAAACGGGGGTGCCCTCACGGTCTGCCTGGGGCGGCAATGCATCATTACCCAAACCTGACTGACCAGTCTCGGGTCCTCCCGATGGTCGGACCATCATAATGGCCCGCACACCGTCAAGTTTTTGGGTGACGACGAATTCTCGGCCATCGAGGTATGATTGGTTTTCAAAGTAGCTCTCGGCCAACATGACATCCATTACGGGGATGAATTTCGCACCGAAGACCTTGTTCAGAGTTTTTTCTTGGACGCCCAGTTTGAGGTCTTTTTTAACCAGTTCGTTTACAAGTTCGTTGCCGAATGATTTTAATACGGCGACGTCGATATCGCGGCCCGTGTTGTTTGTTTTGAAGTATTCAAGTAGTTCCAGTAAGTCAGTTGGCGTTTCGACACCCTCCATGGAAACGTCTTTGGCGAGTTTCTTTTTGCTGATGCCCGTTACTATATACGGATTAAATAGAAAATGGAGGACGGATTTAACCTCGGCATCATTGTGGTATTCAATTAAAAAGGCCTCCTTTTCCAGGCGACCAGTTGTTGATTGAAGTTGTTGTACCAGGTGCGTGAATCTCTCTAGAACGTCCATGATTAATCCTCCCAAAAACTCTCACAGCCAAGACATACCGGGTGCAGGGGTCACCCCTGCTTATAGATGATACGACCGCATTCCTCGCAGACTATGTACCCGTCTACGCCGATTTTGTGGGTTTGGGAGAGCGCAAGTTCAAAGTGGCATCCGCCGCAACGGTCGCCGACCAGAGGCACGACGATGTCGGATGGTTTGCCGCCACGGTCATTGGCGCGGCGTTTTTTGTAGCGTTCCAGTAATTTGGCGTCGACGTCGCGTTCCATTTTTTTAAGTTCGGCCTCGAGCGCGGTGACCCGCTCCGCTATGGCGGCCTTTTCCCTTTCGTATTCGGGGGAAAGTTTCTTTTCGGCCATTTGTGCGCGGGCGGCTTTTTGTTTTGCGGCCTCGAATTGTGTTGATTTTTCGTTTATCTTTTTGCCGATTTCAACCAGTTGGTTTTCGTATGCGACCAGTCGTGAGGCTACCATAGATGCGAGGGCAATCGCGCTGTTTAATTCGTCTTCGGATGCGTCCGTTTTTGATTTGTTTACGTCCGTGACCTTTGACGCGATTTCGTCAAGTTGCCTCTTTAGGCCGTCAATTGTTAGGGTGATGTTTTTGGCCTCGGAGTCCAGTTCGAGTACGGCTTTTTTCGCGACTTCCATGGCGTTAAGACTCTCGGTTAGTTCACGTTTTGTTTTGCCAGCCTCGACCGAGTAGACCAGTGCCAGTTTTTCTTTTTCTTTGTCTTGGTATGCAATAAGGGATTTAATCATAGGGACAGTATACCCTAGGGTCACTCCTCTGTAAAGTCTTTCAGTAGACGGAGCCTCATTGGGTTGCGGAGTTTGCGTAGGGCCTTTGCCTCGATTTGACGGATACGCTCACGGGTGACTTGGAATTCTTTGCCGACCTCTTCCAGAGTTCGGGGTTTTCCGTCGTCGATTCCGTAGCGCAGAAGGATTACTTTTTGTTCGCGGGGAGTCAGACTGTTTATTACCGTTTTCAATTGATTGCGCAACATTATCAGTTGGGCGCGGGTTGAAGGGTCCTCGATATTCTCGTCTTTGAATGTGTCGGCAATAACACCGTCGCCGTCCTCGCCCAGGGGACTGTCCAAGCTTGTTGTGTCTTGGCTTATCCTGCGGATTTCTTCGACCTTGGCTTCGGTTACGCCCATGGCCTCGGCGATTTCGGCGGTGGTTGGTTCGCGGCCGAATTCCTGTTGCAACATGCGACTGGTTTTAGTCAGGCGGTTAATCGTTTCCACCATGTGGACGGGGATGCGGATAAGACGACTCTGGTCCGCGATTGCGCGCGTTATAGATTGGCGAATCCACCAGGTCGCGTATGTTGAGAAACGGAAGCCGCGGCGGTAGTCGAATTTTTCCACGGCGCGCATGAGTCCGATGTTCCCTTCTTGGATGAGGTCTTGGAAGTGTAATGACGTTCGACCCGTGTAGCGTTTTGCGATGTGGACGACCAGACGCAAGTTGGCCTGGTTAAGGCGTTTTTTAGCGTCCTCGCATCCTTCCATCATTTTTTTGGCGACCTCGACTTCTTCTTCACTAGTTAAAAGCGGCACGCGGCCGATTTCGCGCAGGTAGCTTTTGACGCTGTCGTCTACGCTGGCGGCTGCTATAATCTTTTCGACGTCTTCTTCTTTTGTTTTTGAGGCGTCGTCGCCCTGTTTGATTTTAATCTTTGCGGCCTCTAGCGCGTCGCGAACCCTTTGGATATCCTCGGCATCCGCGCCCTTTTCCATGAAGCCGATGAAGACCTTGTCCCCGTCCACATGGCCCTTTACCCGAGAAACGTCTATTACACGGCGCAAGAGGGTTGAGAGGTCAGGTTTTGAGAAGCCGAATTCGCAGGTTGGTTGTGGGGTTTCGGTTACTGGGGCGGTGGTTGGTTTTTCTTTCTTTGCGGCAACTTCTTTTTTTGGTTCGGGTTTTTTTACTTCTTTTTTAGGGGCGGGTTTTTTCTCGGCGACCTTTTTTGGGGCGGGTTCTTTTTTTACCGCCACTTTTTTTTCTTGGGTGGATTTATTCGTAATAGTTCGGGCCGAGGCCGCAGGCCGAGCGTTTGGCCCGAGGGCAACGCCTTGGGGGGGGGTTTTCTTTTCTTGTTTTTTCTTGGGGGGGGTTTTTACAGCCTCCTCCTTTTTTGGGGCGGGAGCCTTTGCAGGAGCCTTTTTGACAGGGACAGATTTTTCCGCCTTTGCCTCTGTCTCGGCGATGGGGTTTTTTGATGCGCGTTTTACGAGTTCCTTGCGTGCCATTTTCTTATTTTGCTCCTTTTTTCTTTAGGGTTTCAATTTGTTGTAGTATTTCCATTCGTTGCAGGCTGTCGTCCGTTTGACGGAATTTTTCCATTAGGTCGTCCGTTTGTTTTTTGATGAGGGTTTCGTTTATTGTTGCGACACATTTTGCGAAGTGTTCGGTTTGGCCGCGGGTATCCATGTGGGTGAAGTCCATGCCGGCTATTGCGCGTAGTTTGTCGCTTTCCTCTTCATGGTCGATTTCCCCCAGTTCGCCGAGTAGCATTCCAACGTTCACCCGTGAGCCCCGTTCGCGCCGTGCCATCACATTTTGCAAGATTCGGTTTAATATCCCATTTTGAATGTGCAAAGTCAATAGTGTTTCGGTCGTAGCGTATGGTTGGTCGGTGACGGCGGCCCAGAGGATGAAGTCGAGGGCGGCCGTGTATTTGTTGGAGATTCGTTCGGGCGGCGGAGGTTCCAGAGATGGTTCTTTTGTTTTTGGCGGGGCCTGGTTTACTTTTCTTTCCACGGCCTCGTACGAGACGGTTGCCAGTTTCGCGACTTTTGGTATGTAGAGTTCCAGTTGCGGTTGGTTGGCAAGCGGTTTGAGCATTTCGGTTGCCGCGTCCAGGTATTTTGTTCGGCCCGCGTTGTCGGAGAGGTCGGATTCGGATTCCAAGTGGTCGAGTTTGAAGTCCATCATTGGTTTCGCGTCTTGGATAAGTCCCGCCATCGCCAATTTGCCGTGTTTGGTGACGAAGGTGTCCGGGTCGGTGTCGGGCGGTAATTCGATGACCTTTACCGATAGTCCCTCGGCGTCCAGAATGTCCACCGCACGCATTGCGGCCCGTTGTCCCGCGTTGTCGCCGTCAAAGAGCAGTAATATATTTTGTGCAAAACGTTTGTATACACGCGCGTGGAATTGTGTCAGCGCGGTACCCATACAGGCGACCGTGTTGATAAAGCCCGCGCCGACCATTGTTATTACGTCTACGTTTCCCTCGACCACTATTAGTGATTCGACAAAATTCGATTGTTTGTTTTTTTTCAGTACGTCGATACCGTATGCGATAGCCGATTTGTCAAAGAGCATTGTTTGCGCGGTGTTGCGGTATTTTGCAATATCGGCCTTGTCCGATAGAGTTCGACCAGTAAAGCCGATACATGAGCCGTACACGTCGAAGATTGCGAATGTTATACGTTCGGCCATTGCGTCGTATATGCGGCCACTGCGCTCACTCTTGGCAGCAATTCCCGCCTCGATTAGTTCTTCGTCCCTATACCCTTTTTTCCGCATGTAGCCGATGAGGGCGTCCCAGTCGTGGCTTAAGCCTATGTTAAAGGTCTTGATTAATTCGTCGGTAATTCCGCGGCCGTGTAGGTAATTCAATGCATCGCGGCCGATGGGACGGTAGAGGGTTTCGCAGTAGTAGGCACGCGCGCATTCGACCATTTCAAACATGCGTTCTTTTTTTTCTTTGCGCTTTGCATAATCGGGGTCGGCGGCGAGTTTTGGCATGGTGAGGTTTGCCCATTTTGCCAGCAGTTCAATCGCGCCCATGAAGTCGACCGATTCCAGTTGTTTGACCAGTGATATGACGTTACCAGCCGCCCCGCATCCGAAGCATTTGTAGAATTGTTGTGTATCGTTGATTGCGAATGAGGGGGTTTTTTCCGAGTGGAAGGGACAGCATGCCCAATGTTGGCGGCCCTTTTGTTTTAGGGGCATGTAACGGGATGCAACGCCCACGATATTATTGGCGAGTTTGACCTCGTCAATGAATTCTTGGGGTAATAGTTTTGATTGTTGATGTGCCACAATTAAAACATATATACGAAGATTCGACCGAATCTCCTAAAAGATTATACATACCGCCACGGCCGTGGTGCGGGTGTGTGATATGGAGAGGGTTGCGTTGTGTTTGAGGGTTGCGTTTTTGATGTTGTATGAGGGGGCACCCATGTCGTCGTGGATGATTTCGATATCGAGGAGTTTGCCGTGGTGGATGCCCGTGCCGAGGGCTTTGAAGTAGGCTTCTTTTGCACAGAAGATGCCCGCCACCGATTGGGGGGCCCAGTTTTTTGTTTTGAGATATTCACATTCGGAAACGGTGAAGATACGAGCAATACGGTCGGTGCCGATGAGTTTTTTCATGCGCGTAGTTTCGATGATGTCTATTCCTATCCTCATTCGTCCTCCATCAATTTGCGGCGCAGTTCACGGAGTTCGGCTTTTTTTTGTTTTGCCTCGTCCTTGGCCCTTCGGTATTCCTGCCACTTGTCCATGTATTCTTCCATTTTTTCTTCGTCTTGTTTTTTGAATTCCTCGACAATTTTGCCGCAGAGGTCGAAGTCAAAACCCTTTGTCGCCAGATGCCGATATAGCTTTTGCATTGTTATGTGGTCGCGTTCGCGGTTGCGTAAGAATTTGTCGGCGACGCGGCGGGCGAGGTCTTCTTGGGTTTCGTCCTCGACAATATCTAGGGATTGTTCAATTAAGTTTAGGTCAATCCCCCGCCCGAATAGTTTGGTGCGGATTTTTGATATTCCCAGTTTTCCAGATTTTTGTTCGGCGAACATTTTGGCGTAGGCCTCGTCATTGATATAATTCATTGTTTTGAGACGTTTGATTATTCGCGTTGCCGTTTCGGGGGAAGCGTCACGGCGGTAGAGATAGCGGGTTATTTCGCGTTCGGTGCGGGGGCTTTTTAATATATAGTCCAAGGCACGGACGTAGAGTTCGTTCTCGCCGCTCTCGGCCAGTAGAAGACTCAATTCCTCGTCCGTCATTTCTTTGTCAGCAACGACACGAAAGCGGACGGCGGAGTCCAGAGAAATTCCGCAGAAAAATTCGTCATCGACGAAGACGTTGATGCGGTCTTTGTTTCCCTTTTGTGCCGTTAAGGCGGTTATCTTTGGCATATGAGCTCCTTTGCGCGGGTGTAGGTTTTGAAGCTGCCTACCACGAACACCGCCACGTTCGGCGATACGGCCGTTTGCAGGGCGGTTTCAATGGCGGCATCGAATGTTGATTGGTGAGTTGTGCTGTGGGTACGTCTGGTTGTGGTGCCTGCGGTTTTTTCGTCCTGTTTCCCGTCGAATTTCATGTAGGATTTTTGCAGAGTGTCGGCGGTGTGGAATTCGTCCGAGTTACAGCCGTCGGTGAAGTATATTGCCGTGCCGCGTGGGAGGTGTTTGGCGATTACTTCCATTGCCTCGTCCGCGTCTTTCTTTTTTAACATGGAGATAATGAACACGCGTTTTTGGTCGCGACGCGGGAAGTAGTCGCGTAGCATTTCCATGAACACGCGAACCGAGTCGGCGTTGTGTGCGCCGTCGAATATAACCAGAGGTTTTTTAGATAGTATTTCAAATCGTGCGGGGTGGTTTATATTTTCCAGTCCGTGGTTTAACATTTCGTCAGTGATTGTGTAGCCGCGGGTGCGTAAGATGTCAATAGCCTCTAGTGCCATTGCGATATTGACGCCTTGGAACCGACCACGGAGTGACACCGTGTAATCACGGTTGCGGTAAGCGATTTTCATTTTTTGTCCGACGGTGAAGCCACGAACTTCTACGTCTTTTGACATTACGCGGGTCACGGTGGTTTCCATTTCACGGGCCCGGTCTTCTATTACCCGTAGAGCCGTTGAGTAGTTGCAGGTAATACACGGGACGCCCTGTTTGATGATGCCGGCTTTGTTACCCGCGATTTCCACTATCGTATGGCCCAAGTGTTCTTTGTGGTCGAAGTCGATTTTTGTGATGACCGACACCAGAGGTGTTATGACATTTGTTGCGTCCCAGATGCCGCCCATACCGACCTCTACAATAGCGATGTCCACCCTGTGTTTGGCAAAGTGCATGTACGTCATGGTTACGAGGATGTCCCAGTAGGTTGGGTTGCCGCCCGCGTTTTGGAGTTCCTGTATCAGAGGTTTAAGAATTGCCAGGTGTTCTTCGATTTCGTTGTCCGCGATTAGGTCATCGCCAACCGTTATGTATTCGTTGAATTTGGTTAAATAGGGACTGATGAATTTGCCCGTTTTATATCCCGCCGATTTCATGACGGCGTAGAGGGTTTCGACAACACTGCCCTTGCCGTTTGTGCCCGCGACATGGACACTCTTGAATTTTTTGTGCGGGTTATCCAGGCGTTCCATAAAGAATTCGATGTGAGCGAGTGTTGGGTTTTTGGTGCCAATAAAAAACTGGCCCATGAAGTCGTAATAATTCATGTACCAGTTTAGCATTTTAATAGTGTGTCCGCAATGTTCTATACGTAGAATATTTTCATGTTAAGCATGAATGAAATGGCCTGGATAAGAAATGACATTTTGATGTGGACGTCGCGCGGCGTGCAGTCGATTTGGAATGCGTTACCGACCTTTTTACATCCGTATTGGCGCAGGATAGCGACCAAGTTTTTGATAACGTCAGGTTCGCCCAGTTCAAAGATTTTGTCCAGTTCCTCGAGCGTGGCGCCCTCGTCACTTAAGCTGTAGCCGCCCATGCCGTTTGGAACCAGGTAGATTTCGTAAAGACCGCCCTCGATTTTGTACATAGGAAAGCTGATGGCGAAACGCCCGTCACCCGTGTCAGCGACGCGGATTCTTTTTTTGAATACCTCTTCCAGTTGATTCATGTTTGGCCTCCCCTGTGCATAACTTTCCTGTTCAAACAGTATAACACAAAGACTATAGATTCATCAAGCATTTGACCGAAAGGTCAAAGAGCATTGTGCGTTTGTCGCCGCGGGTGTGCCAGTCACGGTAATCCCAACCTTCTTTTGTTAATTTATCACCCGCATACAAGAGTTGACCGCAAAGAAACCCCAGGTGCGCCGCGACCGAGTAGAATGCGGAACATTCCATTTCAACGGTTGAGCAGCCCTCGGCCTTGCGCAATTCGACCTTGTCAATTGTTTCGCGGAAGATAGCGTCGGTCGTCCAGGTTTTGATTTTGACGAATTTAACACCCTCGGCCGTGAGAGTTTTTTCGATTGAGGAAAGCACGCGCGGGTTCATTTGGACGTCGCGTGATGGTGGGAGGTAATGGTAGCTTGTCCCCTCGTCCCTTGTTGCCGCCGCCGGCACCAGGACATAGTCACGGGTCACATCGTCGTTGATGGTTCCCGCGCCGCCGCTTATCATGAATTTTTTGACGCCCATTGCAGCCAGACATTCCACGATGCGAGCGGCCTGGGGCGCGCCCACGGGTGCCGCCATGACGAATACGTATTCGTTGCCGACCTTCATTTCGTAGATACGGGGACGGTAGCCCTCGGTTCGTAGGCGGAAGACCTGGTTAATGACTTGGGCCCGTTCCAGCAGTTCCACAATATCCGAAAAGTATGTAATAACACAGCGCGTGATTTTGCGCCAGTTTTCGACCTTTTCAATGTAGTGGTCGGGGGTCACGATTGGGGCGGATACCGCATCGTATTCCAAGATTGGGAAGTCGCTTTTTCTTAACATGTTTTATACCTCTGTCCTTTTTTAATATGTTGGTTGGTACCAAATGTAGCACGATGGCGGCTTTTTTGGCAAATGTTATCGTACACATAGGTGTGAAAAAGTGGTTGGGGCCGTTTATGAGTTTTGGGTTTGTTGCCTTGGTTTTTGTTGATGTAGAGGGTTTTATTGACGCATCGTGGCGCGGGGTCATGTTGTTCGGCCGCAATGTGATGCCCGTATTATTCCCGTTTTTTTTTATTACTTCCCTGCTTACCGTGTCTGGATTTTTTAGCGGCAGGCGCAATCCCGTGTTGGCGGTGTGGGGATTGAGTTTGTTGGGGGGGTATCCGACCAGTTCGCGGATGTTGTTGGAGTTAGTCGAGCGCGGCGAGATGAGCCGTGAGCGCGCGATTCATACCGCGACGTTTACGTCCACCCCCGGGCCGATTTTTGTGATTGCCACCGTTGGTACAGTTTTGTTTGGTGACACACGGCTGGGGTGGATAATTTTATTATCCACGATTATTGGAGGGTTGTTGAATGGTTTGGTCTTTTTCAAAAAACATCCCCCCATACAGGCGGCCGTCATTCAGAGGAAGGTTCCAGATTCCGTTATTTCGGTTGCGTTGCAGTCGGCGATAGCCTCTGTCCTGTCGGTTGGTGGGTTGATTGTTATATTCTTTGTCGTTGGGAATCAGTTGGATGTGTTGTTTTCCCTGGCACATATTGCCGATACGGTTTTGTCGGGATTTTTGGAGATGACGGCGGGTGTGTTTAAGGCGTCAAATCTAGCAATTCCATTGACCCATCAGTTTTTGTTGGCGGTTGCGTTTTTGTCGTTCGGTGGGTTGTGTGTTGGGATGCAGGGGTTTTTGTTTTTGGGGAAATTAGGCATGCGATTTCGATTTTATTTGTTGTTCAAGTTTACGCACACCGTTTTGTCGGTTTTGGTTGGGATGTTGTTAATTGGGTTTGTGTAGGAAGTAGATTTTTGCGCGTCCGTATGTTTTTTCGCGAACGTTGTAGTGGTCGAAGGTGATAGGTTCGTGTGCGGAGTCCGTTTCAAAGACGATTACCCCGCCGTTGCGAACCATGTCGAATTTTGTTAGAAGTTCAATGATGCGCGGGCCCATATTGCCGTCATACGGCGGGTCGAGGAAGACGATATCGAATTTCATGTCGCGTAGTTTGTGAATTAAATCAATTGCATCCATTTGAGTTGCCGCAGGGCCGCCGATGGATTTCATGTTTTTGTTTATCGCATCAACCGCCACAGGGTTGCTGTCGTTGACGATTACGGTTTTCGCGCCACGGGAAATGCATTCGGCCGCGTTTGCCCCAGTTCCAGCAAAGGGGTCGAGCACAGTAGCATCGCGTATTCGTTCAGCAATTATGTTGAATACATTTTCACGAACGCGCCCGGTTGTCGGGCGCGTTGTGTCGTTAAAGATATTCATCAATTTTTTACCGCGGTATTTGCCAGAGATGATTTGCATTAGTCGTCGTCCCCGTCATCGTCGTCCCCGTTGTCATCGATGTAGTCGGCAATTTGTTCTTCGGCGTCAATCAAAGTTGCCTCTAATAAATCGAACAGGTCAAGGTCGATGAGGAAGTCGATTTGCAGTTGGTTCAGTGCATCGAATGCGGCACGGGCGGCAAGAACTTCGTCCACATCGTCGGCCGTCAGAACGCGTTCAAGGTCGGCAATCATAAGTGCGACGGCGAGGGCGTGGTTGAGTTCCTCGATAGTTTCTTCTATTGCGATGAGCAGGTCGATGTTTGTAACCAGGGCCTGTTGGTCGTCGGTTAGTGCGTCAAAGGCGGCGCGGACGGCGACAACGGCGTCCAAGAAGTCGTCATCGTCAGCATCCAGAATGTCATCAATCATAGCGATGACGATGTCAGCGGCGGCCGTGTCGTACAAGTCTTGGACGTATTGTTCGGCGGTTGCAAGGATGCCCAGAAGCATGGTTGCGTCAATGAGTTCAAGTTGTTCAGTGGTCAGTGCATCGAACGCGGCGCGAGCGGCCAGAATGTCGTCAAGGTCGGCGATGGTCAAGTCGTTGCGGTCCAGAGCCATAATCAGGTTCAGTACGGCATTTGCGCGGGTTGTGTCGTAGTACAGTTCCTCGGCCGCGTATAGGTCATCTATGTTCGCAACCAGGGCGCGTTGTGCGTCCGTCAGCGCATCAAATGCGGCACGGATGGCAACCAAGTCAGCATCGGTGATGTTTGCGTAGTCAGCAATACCATCGATGAGGGCGATGACGATGTCAGCGGCGGCCTGGTCATAGAGTTCCTTGACGTTTTCTTCGGCCGCGACAAGGTCAGCGAGGTTTGTGACCAGAGCGCGTTGTGCAGGTGTTAGAGCGTTGAACGCGGCGCGGATGCCCGCAAGGTCAGCGTCCATGATGTCGGCATAGTCCGCGATTGCATCAATCATTGCGATGACGAGGTCGGCGGCGGCCTGGTCATGGAGAGCTTGGATTTGACCCTCGGCGATTGTGATGACAAGGTCAAGGCCCGCGAGGTTTACCAGTAGGCCTGCTTCTTCCGGTAGTGCATCGAACGCGGCACGGGCGGCGATGACATCGGCCTCGTCAGCCAGGGTCAATACGCGGTCGTACAATGCGGCGACCATAGCAACGACGGCGTCGACATCGGCTTGGATACCCTCTAGCACCAGTTCCATGATGCGCATTTCAGCGGCAAGGAGGAATGCGATGTTTGTAACGTGGTCTTGTTGGAAGGTGGTGAGATCGTCGAAGGCATCGCGCGCGGCGGCGACGGCCGCGGCATCGCCGATTGTCAGGTCAGCGGCAGGCCCCAGAGCCGTTATCATGTTGATAACGATTTGAGCGGCGGCCATATCAAGGGCGACGTGGTCAGGGTGACGGCCGACGCCCGCATTGACGACTTGGACATATGTTGGGTCGAGCATCATTTGTTCGGCCAGGAAGATACGCCAGTTGTGGACGTTGGAGATGTCGAGCGGCAGGAAGATGCGCGGCATTGCGACCAATGGGTCCTCGATTGTTACCAGACGGATTGAGACACTTGGCAGGCCGTAGAATGCGTTCATACTGGACGTTACATTTGTCAGCAATCCGCCAGAGCCAATTGGGTTTTCGTGTTCAACGTAGACGTGCAGAAGCGAGAATGCGTAGGCGAAGACACCGTGGCCCAATGTGATTGCGTCAGGCAGGACGATTGAGCGTACCCATTCGTGGCGGCTGAATGCGTAGTTGCCTATGTGTGTCAGTTCAGGCAATGTGTTCCATAGTGTACCGACGTTGAAGACAGCGTCTTGTGCGCCCGGAGCGTAGAGCATCAGGGAGAAGCGGTCGTTGCTTTCCTCGTGGATTACCAAGTGGCCGTCAACGGCGAACATTGCCATACCGTCGTATGCCCCAATTCCAGAACGGAAGTGGTATGCCGCGGCGGCCATGTCGTCGATGTCGTTTTCGGTTTCAAACGCGGAGATGTTTGTCAGCGTGAACGCGAACAGTCCAATTGTGTGCAGGGTGCGCGGCAGGACAAAGAATTCTTGGATAAGATAGCTGCCCTCGAACGCAGAGGCACCGATTGTTGTTAGGCGTGGAGTGCCCGAACTCATCCCTATCGCCGTTACGGCGTGGTTTTCGATGAAGGCACGTTGACTGATGACCTCTGTGTGTGATGGGATGATGATTTCCCCGCCCATTACCACGTTACGCGCAAATGCGTTTTGTTCGATAACGAAGCTTGGTGTTGCAGGGTTTTGACGGTGTGCATCGAAGCGAGTTTCGTTGATTGCGAAGGTCAGGCTGCTTGCGTGGGTTTCCTCGAACGCGCTCTCGCGGATGGCGCGGACGTGTTCACCGATGTAGATGTCCCCCGTCAACATGCCAGCGGTCATCATGAAGCCACGTGCAGCAACCTCTACCACAGGGCGCAGGAAGCCCGCGTTTTGACCCGCAGGGATGTATGGGCCCCAGGCAGGGATTGTCATGTGGCCGTTTTGCTCGAACTCTATCGTTGTGTTCCTTTGTGCGGCGACACCGTTAATTACCATTGTGCCGATGTCGTGGGTCATTGTACTTGCCACGAATTCGATGTTAGGCGAGCGGCGACCATACAGCGCGTAGAAGGTTACGAAGTTGTCCTCGTCCAAGATGTGCAACCATGCAAGGCGTTGTGCAGGTGTCATGTGTTGTGGGTGGATTGGCATGATGCGTGTGGCGTCAGCCGCGTTGTCCCACATCCATTCGTCAATGTCGAATGTTGCGGAACGGGCAACCGTTGTCCAGCCGACGATTCCATAGTGGTGTCCAGACGGCCCGATGAAACCCTGGTCAGTGTGTGCCATGAAGAAACGTGTTCCGTGGATGCTCATGTCTGCGCTGTGGCCCGATGACATGCGTGTCACGTCGTCGCCAGCGGCGTTTGCGATACCGATGTTTGCGTTGACCTCTATTTCGTCGAACATTTCAAAGGCTTGGCTGACACGTTCTAGGCCGATGAATTCGGCGTAGACAACACGCCATTGAGCGATGAATGTTGCCGTGCTTTGGACGTACATTGTTGTGTTTGTGAATGTCATGGCCAATGTGCGTGTGTCGCCGCGCGGGAAGATGATGTATGGCGGTGTGCCAGCCGCGATTTGGTCGGCGTTCATTACCAATTTCCATCCGATGAATGCATAGCCAGGGCGAACAAAGTCAGCACGCGGTGCAGGGAACGTGAATGGCATTCCCCATGCGGTCATGTGCTCGAATTCCAATGCACCAAGAGCGAATTCGTCGTTTGAGTCGCCGCTGTTGAATGTGAGAGTCTTTGCGCGTGTTTGGAAACGGCTGTTCCCTTCGATACGTGCGAGGTTAGATGCCGTGGCGTTTTGGTATGTGTTTGCCAATGCCAAGGTAGACAGGAAGACAGGGAAACCGTTTGCCCCGCCGACGACCGACAGGATGCCAGCGTGTCCAGCCAAGCGAATACGTGATGCCGTTGGGTCGTATTCAATTGTCATACCGCGCGGCAATGTCAGCGATGCGACCAGTGTCCAGTCAAGTTCGCGGATGTTTTCGCCCACGAAGATTTCTTGGAGTGTGTGTGGCAATGAGGCCATCAAGTACGCGTATGCCGTTCCGAAGAAGTGCGCGCGGCGCAGACCTTCCTGGGTTCCCAGGAGTGGTGTGAAGCCGCCGATACGCAATTCGGTCATTTGAATTGGCACGAAGTTCCACAGAGCGTATTCATTGATTTGAACCTCGCCCGTTGTGAAGTCCATGTTGACCTCTGTTGTCATGAAATCGGCACTGGTCAATGTGTAGATGATGCGACTGATGTCGCCGTCGATTGTTTCGACCAACATGCTTGGGACGCCCATGAATTCAAATGTTTCGATTGTGCGGTCGCCGTTGAGTTCGAGAACTTCTTCGTTTGTTGTGCCGAAGCGTACACTGGCCAATGCAGGGTTGAAACCAGCGACAAAGTCGTGTGCGATTACCAAGTCAGGGTTGTTAGGCAGGCGCAGAGTCGCAACGTTGTTGATGTTGTAGAACGCGCGTGACGGAATTGTTTGTACGCCAGTCACATTGATTGTTGTAATGCCAGAGTTCAAGTAAGCGAATGCGTACGGTGCCAATGCAGTCACGCCAGCCATTTCAACAGGGCCGATTGTTCCGACAGCATCCGAAGCACGTGCGGATGGGAACCCGAGCAGAGTTCGAGTTGAGCCCGCAGTATACAAGATGCCCCATGTTTGTCCGTAAGCGTCGAAGCGGTATTTTGTCGTGCGGTGTGTGAAGACATATGGCACGTCCGTGTCGACGTTAGTTGTGCTGCCGTCCATGAATGTTAGTACCAAGTTACCTTGGGCGACGATGTATTCGCGGAATGCACTTATTACCGCGCCTGTGTGTGGGTTTACCGAGCCAGTAATGATGTTTCCAACAACTGGGCCGTCAAATCCGACCAGACCATCGTTGATGAATACCCATTCCAATGCGGCGGTGATGATTGCGCCAGGAGCAAGGCGGGCACTTTCCCCCCCACGCGTTAATGGCGCAGGCAATCCAACGTGGACAGCGTTTGTTGCGACGATTGTACTGCGAGCCAATTCCGCACCGCGCGGTACCAAGACGATTTGTGCGGCGGTTGTGATTGGTGTGGTGATTGCGGCGATGGAGTGGATGCTCTTTGAATTTTCGGCCAGGCCGTCCAGAGATACGTTAGATGCAATCAATGTAGGTGTTGCAGTCAATGGCCCGTGTGGAACCCATACGGCGACCATTGTCATACTCTCGCGGATTGAAGGCAGGAATTCGCCAGGGAAGAAAATTCGGTCGAGTGTCCCGTGCCCCAAGAATCTGCCCAATGGGTTTGTACCAGGGACGACGCGAGCGGCCTGGGTTGGGAGCCATCCCAAGAAGTTGTAACCAGGACGGTCAAATCCAGTTGCGTCAACGACCATGACACCGTATGTGCGGTGGTCGATTGCGTTAGCACCGATGGTCATTGCGTTGTCACCGCCAACAATGTGACGAATACCGTCGACGAAGAGGTAGGCGGCCTGGGCTACTGTTGCCCCGGTTGCGCCAGCACCCGCGATGTAGGAAATCATGACCTCTTCTTGGGACCAGATTGCGTGAAGGGTGATTTCAAATACCAAGGAGCCGTCAGGGTTTGTTCCGATTGGCGTTCCAGCGCGCATTGCCGTGTCAACGTCCAAGATGAACTCGTCCGAGGTTGCGGCGTTTGATGAGCCCAAGCGAACGGCGGACACGCCCAATGCAGGGTTCATGACGTTTGATACATCGTCAGTAGTCAGAGACCAACCAACGAAACGTGCCATTGGGTTAACGATTTGGATATCCAGCAGGTTGTCGATACGTGAACCGAATGTGTAGGCGCGTTCAAACCCAGTACCAGGGAATGCAGGTAGAGTTTCCGTAGCAGTTGGGCGTGAGTTTCCAGCCGGGAACGTTGCATCGTTGTGGTTTGCGTTGAAGTTAAACCTGAAGTGGTTTGGAACGAAACGGGCGTGCAGATTTACCGCAACTTGGCTGTCTACCATGTGGTGGTAGTTCGGCCCGTCGACCACGTTACGTGATGGGTCAATGGCACTAAATAACTGAACGTCGTGGTGGTTTTGAACAACTGGGTTCGGCATGAACGCGGTTGGTGTGAAGTACCAACCCTCGAACCTGTGGCCCGCACGAATTGGGTGGTTGTTTTGAAGGAACGGCAGGAAGTCAGCATTTCCGTCAACATCAGCGTCAAGGAAACGTGTTCCGTAAAGAACGGATACGCCGTCAAAGTCGCCTTGGATTACCCCAGGGATTGATGCATCGTTGTGGAAAACGATTGGAACCAGAACCTCGTGCCATACGGCTTGCATGATGATGATTGCACCGTCTTGGAAGCGGTATACAGGGTCACCGTTTCCGTCGGTGAGTTGTTCCAGTTCGCCCGTGGTTTCGTTCACAACCATTACCGGCAGTGCGGTAAATTGGACGGTGAATGGGTTAACCGCGGTATAGATTGGGAATGGGAATTCCAGCGAGTGGTGTGATGATGTGTTTGCCGCGACCCAATCCAAGTATGGTTGGTACGGAACAACGACCGATGTGCCCGCGGTTGTAGGTGTCAAGTGTCCAGCAAAGCGCCATCCAAGGAATGAGCGGCCGTAGCGGATGATTGATGTTTCGGCCTGGGTATTGAAGAAGATTTCTTCGCCTTGGAGTACGTTTTGTCTTGGTGGAGGTACGAGGGTGCCAGGGCCGCCCTCGGAGCGGAATTCAATGTGTCCGCGCGCGTAGTCATATAAGAGGTATAGGTCAGTTTCAAATGGAACTACCCCGCCCATTCCGCCAGGAATGAATGTCACAGGAGTGTTGTTGTTCCATGCCGTTTGACGGTCACCGTTACGGAAACGTAGCATGTCGCCCTCGGCCCCCAGGCGGAAGCCGTCGGTCAGGCCGCGGTGGCTGTACCAACCGCGTGATGTCAGACCGTATAGGTCGGGACCGTTATCGAGGTCAAGGTCATCCAAGTTTGGTAAGCGGAATTCGGTGATGAGGAAGAGCGAGCTGCCTACTAATTGTGTTTTCCATTCCCACACAGGGTTGGCGGTCGTACCGACGTTAATTCGTGTTGGTGCCATAGAGACGATACGTGTTTCGAGGGCCTCGGACGGCAGTTCGTTAGGGTTTGTGAAAATCATGTCGCCCGTATCCAAGTCACGGTGTGCCATGTGGAAGTTGACGGTGACACTGAAGGTTTCTTGCCATTGAGCCTCGAACCAGATTTTTGGCCAGCTCTCGCGCAGGCCGTGGTTGTAGTCACGGCGGGCAAGTTCGGTGTCAAGCGGACGAACAAAGTAATCACGGAAGTTGTTCCATTCAATTGGGAACCCAGGGGTGTTGTTCAGATACCATTGTGTTTCGGCCCAACGGAATCCAGTGTGGAAGTAACCGCTGTCCTCGGCCGCTACGTCAAGTAGTGGCAGATTGATTACGTCCTCGAAGGTGGTTACAAGACGACCTTGGGATGGGAACCCAGTCCAGTTAGGCTGGCCCGCAGAGGTTGGCATTCCCAGTACATCACGTGGCCAGTTTGTCAGTTCGGTGTGTTCCAACGTTGTGTCGCCCATGAACATCATCAATTCAACGTTCATCGCGCGCCAGATAGGACGTAGGACAACCGATGGAGCCATTCCCGTACCGTCCGCGCGAATGAATGCGTGACGGAACAAAGTGTTGTTTGACACCGTCAATGTTGGAATGTTCATAGCGGCCGAGAATTGCGCACCCTCGACACTGGTGATGAATGCTGGACTGAAGAAGTATCTTTCACGGATGTGTTCGTCGGTCACATGACCAGCGTTTGTGACTGCGCTGAAACCTATTAGTTCGTAACCGAAACGGATGAAACGGTTATCCACAACAGGGCCAGAGGCAGGGTTGCTGTTGTAAATCAGGGTTTGGTACAGGTTCATTGGGTTGTTGATTGTGCGAATGTTGAACCCGTCGGTGACGTCGATGTTTGCAACACGTTCGGTACGTTCAGCGTTAACGTGGAATGGCAATGCCCAGTCGTCGGCCCCGCCCGGTTGTGTTGGTGTTGTTCCGCGGTCGTTGACGTGGAAGATGTAGTCGCCCGTGTACCCCGTTGGGTCGGCACGGTCAATCATAGGAACAAAGTAATCGCCCGGTGCAACGTGCAGGTTGAGAATGTCACGCAGCAATCCGTCTTCCCCGTTTTGCATTTGGCTGACACTGTTTCCTAGTTGTTCTTCGTTCCAGACACTGGTCCCCCCTACCGTGCCGTTGTTACGGGCGCGGCCTGTGATTGCGTTGCTGGTGTCGAAGGCGAAGAATGGGGTGTCGCCTTGGGTAAAGCGTGAGTGGATTTGGAAGACCGATGGGTTGTTGCGCCATGTGTTTGTGATTGGGTCAATCAAACTTAAGTCATTCAAGTTGAATATCAATCCCGCAGATGTTGGGACGATACGGCGAGGAACCTGGACAAATCCGGAGCCCTCGGCCTCGAACGTGTTGTAGTACCAGTATTGGAAGAAGATGTTGGCGGAGACACCGTGGTGGAACGCGGTTGGACGTTCGTCAAGGTTGATTTGGTCGCCGAAACGTGCATCAGGCAGGTTCAGAGCCCAAAGACCAGTTCCCATCCCCGAAATGTTTTGTGGTGTAAACACGTTACGTGCGGAGTCAGGCCCCTCGGTCGGGTCGGCAAGGCCGAAGCGGTTTTCGGTGCTGAATGCGTCGTTGTGTACATATGTCGGACGTGCGGCGGCGTTATCCACATCCACCAGAATGAATTGGACAGGCATTGGTAGACCCAGATACGCGGCGTACAGGTCGACGTTGAGGAAAGTGCTGTTGACTTCGGCGAATGCAGGCGGGTTCATGTAGAAGTTGCCGATTTGCGGAGTTCCGCCAGGTTGGTCACCAGCATGTACCGTTCCGCCTAACGCGCCGACAAATCCGAAGCGTGCATCAAATGTGGAGTTGGTTGTCCATCCCTCGAGGGTGTAGCCAAGGCGACGAGGACTGGTTGGGAAGTCGTCGTCACCCCAGAGGTTAACGTTTGAGCCAAAGTATCCGATGTTTGTCGCAGGTGAGATTTGGATAGCGTTACTGCTCTGCCAGTGGAAGCGTGCCTGGATTTGTTGTGGGCGCCAGTCAAGGTGGAGGTGAATTTCGTTGAAGTTTGCACCAGTTGCCCAGTTGAAGTCGAGTTGGGTGTAGCCAGGGCCAGGACCAGTTCCAGAGCCGATGTTGAACGAATGGTTGCTGTTCAATGCGAACATTGGAACGACCGTACCGTCAACACGTGGGCCGACGTTTGGCATGTTTAGTTGTGCAAAGTGTCCGAAGTGGGATTGCAGCATGTCACGCCACAATGTTCCAGGCCCAGTAATGGAACCAGGGGCACCCGTGAAGCCAGGTGTGTTCAAGACAATGTTGTTCAGACCAGGAGCGGAAGCAGGTGTACCAGCATCACCAAAGCGGCCAGGAACGCGTACGCGGAAGTAGTTGGTGTTTGGCACGGATTCGGTGTGTGGGTTGTCCATCAGACGTTCGCGCACATCGGTCGGCATGTTTGAGCCGTCGGTTTCAAAGTAGATGAAGACGTGGTAGTACAGCGCAGTAAAGACAGGTTGCAATGTAACCGAGCCCAGTACGTCAGCGTTAATGAATGCAAGCAAGCCCGCAGGAACGTTGTCAGGGTCAATTTCATTGCCGCTGTGGTCGCGGATTACGCCATGTTCATCCTCGACCGCGTGACCAACGATAGGCAGGTTTGGGAAACCAGCACCCGGGCCAACGATGCCGCCAGCAGGGTTACCACCGTGAAGGCGAACTTCCATCACAGGGGTGTTTTCGTTTGTTGGGAAGAAGATTTGACCGTCAGCAGTACGGAAGTGGCTTACACGTTGTCCGCGTGTTTGTGCGGCGGCACGCAAGTCGTTATCAATTTGAAGGCCACGCATGCCAGGAGTGAATTCCTCGTACTCGTTAGGGCCAAGGTCAGGACGCGGCAATACCCCACCGATGCGGAAGTCGACCATGTTGTCCTCGTTACGGATGTTTGGGAACAACGAACCAATACCGTCGGTGTAACCAAATGGGCTGTAGTTTGGAAGTGACTCGTTCCCTTGGAACGGCATTGTTGCCACACCAAAGTAGTTACGCGTTGGGTGCATGTTGGCACTGTCTTCCACGCGCATGACGAAAGTTGTGAGGTCTTGGACGACACGTGTCAGAACAATTCGTGTTACAGGGAAAGCCAACCCGACCAATGTACCGTCATCGCCGACATATTCCCATGGTGCGGCGTTGTACACACTAAAGAACCAGTTTCGTTCGGTGGCGGACAATGTTCCAGAGCGGTCAGGAGTCCATGAGCGTTCAAAGTAGTGCAGTAATTCGCGCTCGCCACCAACCATACGTGTTGGGTGACGGAATTCAAAGCGCGCGCTCCAGGTGCTGAAGCGGAAACGTGTTTCGGTTGCACCTGTGTCAGGGTTGATGCTCTCGATTGGGTCGGTTGCCACGCGGAAGAGAGGTTCGTACATCAGGGATGCGTGTTCGCGGCGGTCGCCCGTGAATGTTGATGGGATGGTTGGAGTGACCTCGTCTACGCCATTTGGAACAGGCGGCAGAACGACCTCGACCTCGACCTCTCGCGGAGTCCACACGGGGTAAATTCGCATGTTTTCGTTCCACAGGTACAGACGCAGGTTAACGGTGTTGCCGTCACCGTCGCGGGTGAAGTCGTGGTGGATGCTTGGCAGACCCAATGAGCCGCCAGTAAAGTCACCCGTATTTGGGTTAAAGACAGAAGTCCATCCAGCAGCATTTGAGAGCATTGAGCCCGCAAGTGCGTCAGGAATGAATAGAACTCCGGTAAGTTCGTGAGTAATTTGCAGGCGACGATAGTGTTCAAATGTTTCGCCCGCGGTGTTGTTAATCATTGTGTAGATTTGTTGACGTGATACGGTGTTTGAACGGCCAGAGCCAGGTTCACCATCAGGACCAGGGATTCCCCCACGCCATTGTTGTGTCATGAAACGCAGTTGAACGTTGCCCGTGCCATTGTGGAAGTTGTCGCCCACAACGTGTTCACCCATGTCGCCGAAGAATGTGACGTCGAAGTCACGGCCTTCTTTAATCTCGCGGCCGTTGATAACTCCGTTATCGCGTGTGAACAAGTCGGTGTCGTCGAACGAGCCAGTTGCACGCACGGCGAATGCCTCGTCAATACGCAGAGATTGCGTTGGTGCAAAGTCCATATTACGTGTGTTCAAACGGTCGGTGAAACGCCATCCAACCAGTTGGGCGCTTTGGGTAAATTCAGGAGTTGTAATACGGCGTAGTTGAATTGTGCTGTCGAATGGGACATTGATGGAAATCGGACGCTCGCGCACCATGCCGTTTTCCACAAATGTGTAGTTCAGATTGATTGTTACAGGTCGCGGTGCCCATTGAGCAACGATAACCTGGCGGCGGTTTTGAATTGTGACCGTTTGACCGACCACAGTGTCGCCCAACATCCAGCCAGTAAAGTTGTAGCCGTAGCGGATAGGTTGACCCTCGGGCATGTTGACTGATTGTCCAGGAGTTCCGCGCATGATGGAAACGTCCGGCGCGAAATCACGGCCGCCGTTCAAATCAAATGCAAAATTCGCACGGTTGTCCACCCAACGTGCGACCAATGTGTACCCACCAGTTTCAGGGTCGATGAGGTCGCCCGCCACCACGTGGATTTGTCCAGCAACCCCAACAAAGTTACCATTAGGGTCTTCCCAGTGAGAGAAGCTCCTGTTTGCCATTGCGAACATCGCAACGGAAGGCAGAATTATTTCTTGGCCGATGTATTGAGTGACGCTGGTCACCACGTCAGTTTCGTTCTCGACCGGGGTTCCTATTGTGGAGCCTTGTTCAGTTTCAATGTAGTTAATGAATCGTAGGCCCGTACCAAATTCCGTGCGACCGTAGTCGAACGTTATTGTGATTTGGTCGGCGATGTCCCACACAGCCTCGAAAATTGTTGCGTGTGTTGGGTGCAGAATGGAATCGGTGTGACCCGGTAGGTAGATACCCCAGCTCATCGCCGTGTCGTCAAGGCGAATTAGGTTGCCTTGGCCGTCGAAATATTGGAAGTAGCGGAATGTACGTCCCGCAACAGTTGCCGGACGGTACAGGACGACGCGGGCACCAGGTTCAAGGCGTGCAGGGATGCTGGTTGTGCTTGGGTGGGCGTCACCATCCGTAGTTGTTGGGATTTCGGTCAAACCACCATCCAAACCACGGATAAGGAATTGAGCCGAGTGAGTGATGGAGCGATTGTAAAGAGGGTCGTCGGAATCCACAACGCGGTCAGCATTCCAGAACACAGGCTCGAAGTGAATTGCACGTGTTGTTGGGAAACCCGCCAATGGTCGGGAAACATAGTAAAGCAATGAGTCGATGTTTAGAACCTCGAACTCGGAATAGATGCGTGTAAACATCTCGTTAAGATTACGCAAGTCGCGCACGGTGCCAGCATAGCCCGAAGTGTGCCCCGGTTTTACGATAGATGTAATCGAGCCAGTCAAGTTGTCGGTACCCATGGTGTGCAGGTCGTTGTTCACGCGTGTCATGCGCCATCCCGCAAAGTTTGGTTGCATCGTGTTTACGAAACGTGGCATAGCAATTTCGTCGTTGAATTGTAATGCGGTAATTGGTTGGGTTGCGCCACCCTCGAACACCAATGCAACATCACGCCATTGGACGATTGCATTGAATGTCATGTCGTACAGTTCAGGACGGAATGGTTCAGCGGGGGTGATTGCGTGCGAACGTTCAGGCACATATTGTTGGGTCATTTGGTCCCATGTCAAGTTACTGTGCAATACCCACATGCGAGGCCCCTCGAATTCGTCCGTCCAGCGCAGTTCACTGCGGTTGCCCAAGATATCAAAAAACTCCCACCCCAGAAATTGGGAAAAGGCCATACGACTGTCGACCTCGATAAACCAATCTTCGTTAGGTAGGTGGCCGAGATGCTGGCCTGCTATTAGATTGATGTTGCGGTAATTTATCCCGTCGACGTAGAGCCGCGCCAGGAAATTTTCGGGCACCCAATGGGCGAAGAGTGTGGTGGTGCTGCCTAGTTCTGACGTGTTGCTGACGTATGTTCCGTAACTCGTCTCTGTGGGCATCCATCCCATGAAGACGTATCCAGGGTTAATTGGAATCACGTCATCAAGGTTTTGATGGTGTCGCGGAGACACACTTATTGAGCGGACATATTCCGCACCGCGTGTATTGAAGCTGACGGTATATGTCCGTCCCAGGGCGATATAGCCGACCAAACCCACCGCAATAATTGCGACCAGGAGTAATCCCACCATCGTGCGCCTTCTGACTTGTTTTGCTGTCGCCATCCCTGTCTCCTCTTTTGTACTTCTTTCGTCCGCGAAAAGACGTAAACGGGTTTAGACCCAATACGCCCTTTTTATCCTATAGTCCTATTATAAACACATGGCAAAAAATCTTGCAAACAGTTTCGCTGGAAAAGATATGCTATAGCAGGTATAGAAAATCACAAAACACGCAAAACCCGCATGAATCCTGTATAATTGATGCATGGAAAAGATACGATTTGGGCCGTCAGGCAATGACAAGGCATTTTATGACGAGGGGTTAAAGAGGAGTTTGGATGCGCCGAAATGGTTGTCGCAATTTGGCCTGACGGCATATGAATACAGCTTTGGTCATGGTGCCAGAATGTCGATGGAAACCGCCGCGGCAATCGGCGAAGAATGTCGAAAATATGGGATAGAGCCCAGCGCCCATGCCCCATATTTCATCAATTTGGCGAATGACGAAGCGTATGACAAGAATTATAAATGGATACGGGATAGCTTGGTTCTTCTTCGTGCTATGGGCGGGCGGCGATTGGTTGTGCATTTGGCATCGCAAGGTCAATTAGACCGAGATGTTGCCCTTTCAAATACCGCAAAGAACCTGAAACGTGTTGTTGAGCAATTGGATGCAGAGGGGCTTTCAGAGTTTTTATTGTGTGCCGAGACAATGGGCAAGTACCGTGAAATTGGGGATTACAAAGAAATTTGTGAGTTTTGCAAAATCGACCCACGGATAATCCCAACCGTGGATTTTGGTCATATGAATTGTTTAATGCAGGGTGAGTTATCCAGAAACCCAGATAAATTTGCCGAAGTGTTGGATTACATTGGAAACGAGATAGGTGAGGAGAAGTTGAAAATCCTGCATGTTCATTGGGCGGCGGTTGAATACAACGAAAAGGGCGAGCGCAAGCATCATACCTTGGATGCCGCAGATTGGAATTTTCCTTTTGAACCTTTTCGTGATTATATAAAGAAAAAAGGCATGACGCCCGTAATCATATGTGAGAGTGATTCCATCATGGCCCAAGATGCGGTTCGATTAATGGAAATTTTCAATCGGGATTAAGTCATTGAGCGTTACGTCTTCGAGTGTTTTGGCGTTTTCAAGTTTGAAATTCCCTACACGAGTGCGGGTAATTTCCGATGCAATTGCAACCGTTCCCAGTTTTTGTGCGACCAGTTTAGCCAACGACCGTACATATGTGCCAGTTTGACATTCAATTTCAACCCAACCGTTAGGGAGTAATTCAAACCGTTCGACCTTTACCACCTTTTTTGGTGCCTGGAACTCTACCCCGCGACGGGCCAAGTCGTATGCCCGCTCCCCGTTGATATGAACGGCGGAAAATTTGGGGATTTCGATTTCAACATCACCGACCAAAGATGGCAGTACCGCTTTGATTTGTTGAGGTGTTGGGATGATTTCGGACTTGGTAATTACATTGCCCTCGGGGTCAAGAGTATCCGTTTCAATTCCATATGTGAATAGAGATTGATAGACCTTTGCCCCGCCGCTTAATCTTTCGTTCAACTTGGTCGCCCGTCCGCACATCAAAACCAAAACACCAGATGCATTAGGGTCCAGAGTTCCCAAATGTCCGACCTTTTTTATGTCCAGTTTACGCTGGATTTTTTTCATGTAATAAAAGGAACTTGGCCCCTTTGGTTTGTTGATGACAAGAATCCCATCCATTGTTTTATTCCTCGCCAACCGTTGAGCAACGGCGGAGTTCCAATTCGACACGTTCGACCAGCTTTTTAATTACGTTTTTATAACGGCCTTCCATTGTTACCCCAGCCGCGTTTTTGTGGCCACCCCCGCCAAAGGTCGCGGCAATTTCGGCGACATTGACGTTGCCGTGGCTGCGTAGGCTTATATTGAAGACATCGCGTTCCATTTCGGTTAGGAAAATTGAAACACGGACACCTTGGGCGTCTGTTGCATATCGTTGAAATCGGTGGCGCGTTTCGTGGTCAAATTTGTATTTTTTGACCATTTTGTAATTAAGGTATGTTACGGCAATTTTTCCAGCCGCCAAGAATTTTATTTGGCGAAGAACTTCCATGAGAGCCGAGATTTGTTTTGGGTCGTATTCCCTAAAATTACTATAATTAATAGTTGCTACATTTATATTGGTTTTCATCAGTTCACTGGCAACATGGTGTGTGTATGATGTTGTGTTAGGAAAAAGAAAGCATCCCGTATCGGATGAAACGGCCGTGTATAATGCCTCGGCCATTGGAGTTGTGATTTCAACCTTTTGGTCGGTCATGTATTCAAACATCATCTCGCCCACCGATGCCCGCAATGGATTAGTAATTAGTAAATACGCATCCAACGTTGGGTTCAAGTGATGGTCGAATACGATGACCCGCTTTGCCCTGTCCAACAATGTCTGCCATGCCCCAATGCGAGCGGCTTCGTTAGTGTCCAGTACAATCAAAACGTCGTAAATTGTGGAATCGTCGAAATCCGTGCCCGCGGGGATGAATGTTTCGACGCCCTCTATATATAGAAGGTTGTTAGGAACCTCGCCATCGAAGAAAACATCCACACGTTTGCCCATTGAAAGTAACATCATACGCAGAGCCGCCGAAGAACCCAATGAGTCCCCATCCGGCCGCACATGCATTGTTATTGCAACGCTCTGTGCCTCGGAAAGGGTTTGGTGCATTTTTGCGAAACTATTGTTCATCCTGCAAGTTTGCGACAATGCATCGGGCACAGTCTTGTCTTTACTCATCCTCACTCCGTTCGGTACCTTTTCCTATTTGTTGTAGTAGCTCTTCTACACGTGATGCGTTTTCAGCACCGCGGTCAAGAATAAAGCGCAGTTGTGGTGTTTGGCGCAGTTGAACTCGACTGGCAATTTCATTGCGGATAAAGCCAGAAGCCCGTTCGAGCTCTTGTATACCGCGGCGTTTTGCCGCATCGTCACCAGGGATTTCGACACTGATGCGTGCGACGGAGAAGTCGCTGCTTGTGTCTACGCCCAGTACATGCACACCGACCAATGCGTCGTTACCCAATTTTTGTTGGATTGTTGTTGTGACCACCCGCAGGATGTCGCTGTTTGTTCTTTGTACTTTTACGTTGCTCATTATAGTTTCCCCCTTGATTAAAATTCGTATTTCCTGCCGTTGAACATTATTGGCAGTTGTTCTTGGCCCAGACATTCAAATATGTCGCCAGGTTGAACCGGTGGAGCCCCATCTAATCGTATACCACATTCGTGACCGCTGGCTACTTCTTTTGCGTCGTTGGTTTTTATTTTGAGACTTTCTATCTTGAATTCGCCCAGAACATCGCCCCCGCGGTGAAGTTTGACCCGCGCATTGTTTCGGTAAATCTTGCCGTCAATTACTCGGCAACCAGCGATGATGCCAACCGCCGATGAACGGAAGATTTGCAGAACCTCGGCCTTTCCGAAGTATTTGTCGATGAATTTTGGTTTGAATAGTTTGACCATTTCATTTGTAACAAAGTCAAAAATTTCGTAGATGATTTTGAATTCGTGGATTGTGACCTTTGCCTTTTTTGCACGGTCTTTTGCCGTTGCCGTAATTTTTGTTTGGAATGCAATCAAGCGCGCATCGGCCATATCCGCCAACGCGACATCGTTGTCGTTGATGTTACCGACACCGCTGCTGATGACATTTACGCTGACCTCGTCACTGGTGATTGTGTGCAGTGTTTGAATAATGGCCTCGACAGAACCCGCCACATCGCCCTTGACGATAACATTGAGTTGAGTTTTCTCGGCCTCTTGCATGACCTCGAACGCATGTTCGGAGTCAGTTGTAGATAACTGTTTCGTCTTTTTGACTTTTTCTTTGTCACGTCGTTCCTCGACAACTTGTTTGGTGAGTTTTTCATCGACGACATAAACCATGTCACCAGCTTTTGGAACTTCACTGAAACCAAGCACCTGAACCGGTGTAGATGGCCCAGCCTTGCGCATTTTCTTGCCGTTCTCGTCAGTCATGGTCTTGACCTTTCCATATGTTGTACCAGCCAGCAATGTGTCGCCGACCTTTAGGGTTCCAGATTGAACCAACACAGTAACAACCGGGCCACGGGTTTTGTCAAGTTGGGCTTCGATGATTGAACCACTGGCTTCTTTGTTAGGGTTTGCACGATACCCATTCATGTCGGCCACCAACAGAATCATTTCAAGCAATTTGTCGGTGCCCTCGCCACTGTGTGCAGAAATTGGAACGATGATTGCGTTGCCGCCCCATTCTTCGGGTATGACGTTATGTTCGGACAGTTGTTGTTTCACGCGGTCCAAGTTAAATTCAGGCTTGTCCATCTTATTGACGGCAACAACCATAGGCAGGTCTTGGCCCTGGATGTGTTTGATTGCCTCGACCGTTTGCGGCATGACACCATCGTCACCCGCAACAATAAGGATAGCAATGTCAGTAATCTTTGCACCCCGTGCACGCATTTTGTCGAACGCGGCGTGACCAGGAGTGTCGATAAATGTGATTTTCTTGCCTTTTAATTCGACCTGGTAAGAACCAATATGTTGTGTGATACCCCCAGCCTCGGACGCGGTGACCTTGGTTTTGCGGAGTGTGTCCAAAAGCGTTGTCTTACCGTGGTCAACGTGACCCATGACGGTAACAACAGGAGGTCGTGCGACCAGGTCGGCCTCGTCTTCTGTCCCGCTGTGACGGTCGGACATTTGTTCCTCGAATGTTTTGTCGGCATGCAGTTCAAGGGTTATCCCGAATTCTGCCGCCACCAGTTCAGCCATTTCAAAGGTGATGGTGCTGTTTATAGTACACATTTCACCCAGAACCATAAGTTGCTTGATAATCTCGGTTGCCGTCTTTCCGATTTTTTCGGACAGGGTTTTGACCGTTATAGTTGTCGAGTTGATTTTAACGACACTTAAATCTATCTTGGTTTGACCGCGGGCGTTTTCTTTTGATTTTTTGTTACGGAAGACACGAGTGAGCATTCGTTCCTCGATGTCTTGTTCTTCGATTATTCCACGGCGAAGCAAGGCGCGGCGGTCCATACCCCCGCTCTTTTCCCCGTCAAATTTTTTCTTGCCGCGTGCATCATACGTGTTTGTTTTTGGAACAAATTTTTCGGTTGGGCCAGTTGCCCCCCCTGGACGCGCGCCTAGGGCGCCACCCAAACCGCCCGGTCGCGGGCCAAATCCAGGCCGCGGCGCAAAGCCACCAGGCCCCCCTGGGCGTGGCCCATATCCGCCAGGGCCGCCAGGCCGAGGTGCGTAACCAGGACGGCCTACGTTTGGATTTTCAGGTCGACCCAAGCCACGGCCATAAGCACCAGTTGATTGACTTGGTGTCCATGTTCGTTGTTGTCCACCCTGTTGCCCCCCACGTTGTCCGAATGGCGGACGGTCGCTGGTTCCTCTTGGGAATTCCGTGCGAGATGGGAATTTAACCGGTTCAGCCCCGCGCGGGTGCATTGGCGGTTGTGGTTTTGTTATATGGTCTGCCCTTGGCGCAGGAGTAACCTCTGTAGCTTTTGCAGCGGCCTCTGATTCTTTTTTTGCCTTTGCCTCTTTGGCCTCGGTACGTGCTTTGGCAAGTTCCTCTGACCTTTGGTCGATAATGGCCTCGGCGGTTTTACGTTCCTCTTCACGTTGCTTTCGCAACCCGTCATATTGCTTTTGTTTCTCGGCACGGCGAACTTCTTCTTCCCGTCCAGCGACCAAGTCGCGGGCAGCGGTGCGAAGAGAAAGCAACACGGCCTCGACCGTGCCACGCGATTCACGCACACGAGAAATAAGACCATTCACCGTATCGACGTGGTCTTTGATGTTTTTGATATTGTCAAGTTTTCCACTTGGCTTGGCTGCAACAGACATTCTACTCCTTACACAGGCATACTACCTACCGTACTAGTATATAGACTTTTGTTCGTAAAGGCAATGACTTTTACTTTTTCACGATGAACTAGTTCGACCAAAGATAGCCCTGGGGGCAGGACATGAACCGACAAATTTCGCGATGCGGCAAAGTCGTGAATTCTTTTTTTCGTGTTGTCGGATGCCGAATCGCACATGATGATGCCGTAATTTTTTTTGCGCCATTCGATGATATTGTCCGCACCAAACACAACCTTGCCTGCACGAATTGCCAAGCCAATGTATCCTTTCATTTTTTGATTGCTGTCCATACTACCCCCGAACCAAGTCAATCCTGGATTCATTATTATATAGCCTCAACCTGTTGTCCCCGTCAAAGACGATATTGTACACCAAGACATCCCCGACAGTCATCGTATCACCGTTGCGAATCCACGATGAATTTTCAAATGATTGTGGGTTCAAATTCACAATATCCCCCAAAGAATTAATATTCATCCCTGGGTTGAAAAACGCATAGAGCGGAACCATAACCAAGCTGTCGTTACTTTTGTCCACCAACATGGAGCCGCCGTCGGCAAAAGTGATGCTGCCTAGCGCAAATGTAGTTGTGTGCGTAGGTTGCCATGTACGGGTGCCAACCTCTACCCTAGATATTCTCCATAGACCCACGACATTGTGTACGATTGGGTCAGGGTCTGGCTCGGGGTCGGGTTCAGGTTCTGGGTCTGGCGGTGGCTCTGGGGTTGGGTCGGGGCCATTTTCATAACCTCCATTACCACCGTTTTCGTATCCGCCATTTTCGTTTTCCGGAGGTGGTGGATTGTTTCCCGCCAAAAACGGGATGGATACACCCGACCCAACAAGTAGTATCAGGATAATGATAACCATCACTAGTTTTTTCATTAGTTACCCCCGTATACCTACCAACTCCTCGTAAATCTCGCTTGGGATGTTGCATTTGAAACTGCGGTTAAGCGCACGCTTCTTTACGGCGACATCAATACAAGCATAACACACATATGCCCCGCGTCCGTTGGCATTTCCCTCTTTGTCTATAAAGTACCTGTGCGTTCCGTCGGAAAGCTTTTCCCGCCCCACACGAATGCGTGTATTGGCGGCACCTTTTTTTCGACAGACACAGCATATTCTTTCTTTCATTATCCACCAAGTGTAAATGATTCCATGTTGTCGGCGTCTTCTTGCGCGGCTTTTTCCTCGCTCTTGACGTCGATTTTCCAACCAGTCAGTTTCGCGGCCAAACGTACGTTCAGGCCACTTCTTCCTATTGCCAATGACAATTTGTCGTTTGGAACGATAACACGAGCGCGTTGCTCGGCCTCGTTTGCCTCGACACGCAGAACAGGTGATGGTGACAACGATGCGGCAATGAATTCAAGCGGGTCATCGCTCCATGGAATAAGGTCGATTTTTTCCGGTCCAATTTCCGCCAAGACGTTTTGTATACGACTGCCCTTGTTGCCCACACATGAACCGATTGGGTCGATGTTTGGAACTTCGCTGTGTACACAAATTTTTGTACGATAGCCGGCCTCACGGGCGATTGCCTTGACGATAACTTCTTCGCGTCCGATTTCAGGAACCTCTAGGTCAAAGAGCGCACGGACAAATTGCGGCGATGAACGAGTACAGTAAATCTCGCCGCGACGGTCATCGACAACTGGGTTGATATAGACTTTGAGGAAGTCACCTTCTTTGTGTACTTGGCCAGGAATTTGTCCGCGCATGTTTAAGATACCTTCTAGGTTAGAGCCAGGTATTTCAAGATAGTACGTGTCACGGTCAATCTTGTTGATTTTGGCGGTAACGATTTGGTCGGCACGTGCGTTGATTTCCTCCAACGCTTTGTCCCTGGCACGGTCACGTGCCTTTTGATTCAGAACTTGTTTCATTGTTATTGCGAACACACGACCAAATTCCTTCAGGTTGATTTCATTCTCCAAAATATCCCCAACTTTTAGCTTTGGGTTGATTTCTTGTGCTTCTTCCAGAGAGATTTGGCTGTCCCAATCTTCGACATCTTCGACGATGTGTTTGAATTCAAAACAACGAACCTGGTTACGGTCATAGTTCAACTCGAGTCGAACGTTACTGCCCTCGCCATAGATTTTTTTCAATGCGGGAACCATGGCCTCTTCCAATGTGGCTTTGATTTCCTCCCGTGTCATGTTACGCTCGCCCGCCATTTGGTTTAGCGCGGCAAAAGCCTCTTTACTTTGAAACATGTTATTCTCCTCCTTTAATTTTCGATGGATGGTCAACTCCCAGAGAACTTACATCCAGATGGTCTATGTCAATTCCAGCGGCATCGAGTATTGGGTCAACGGCTTTTGACACCTTCTCGCAGTCGTCAAGCGTCACACCGCTGTCCTTGTCGATAAAGAACGTCAAGTGTGTTCCATCATCCTCGGTCACAAGCGTAACCTCGCACAATGATACCCCACATCCTTCGACGGTTTCCTTGCACAACTCTGTCACTTTTTCAATGATTGACATATGCCCCTCCCCCTTTCACAAAAAACGGGCGCGTGCGCCCATTTGATTATGGATATTTTATTATATAACCTTTATTTCAAATCTGCAAGAACTTCTTTTAGGGCCTCGTTAAAAGCATCAACATCGGCGATGGTGTTGTATATACCGAAACTAACCCGCAGGACATTCTTGCTCTTTGATTCGGAAATTCCCATTGCCAAGAGCGTACGGTTCTTTGCCACACGCGATGAACATGCCGAGCCCAATCCAACATAGATTCCCATTGCCGACAAGGCATTCATCGCAGTATTTCCAAACACCCCAGGAAGCATGATGTTAGTAATATACGGATTGTTTCCCGCAGAGCCAACGGTCAACGTGCATCCAGATGGCAATCCCGCAATTAGCCGTTCTTGCAAAGCCACAACATGCGCAAAGGACTCGGCCGTGTTAAAGCTCTCGACCGCACGGGCAAAACCGACAATCCCCGCATTATTGTCCGTTCCAGGGCGAAAGTCTTGGCCACTGCCCCCGTACATGATTGGCCGCAAGTTTGCTCCGCGCCGAATCCACAATCCGCCGATGCCCTTTGGCCCATTGATTTTGTGTGCCGATATTGTCACAGTATCAAACCCCAAATCCATCACGTCAAAATCGAATTTGCAAAATGCCTGGACCGCATCACAATG
>Ga0131853_10002524_pt1 | contig 32674 bp, 14 predicted proteins | sample TergutLab28metaG_FD_92764 | JGI IMG/M metagenome (GOLD analysis project Ga0131853, IMG submission 92764) | Labiotermes labralis P1 segment gut microbial communities from Petit-Saut dam, French Guiana - Lab288 P1 (version 2) (version 2) | ecosystem: Host-associated > Arthropoda: Insects >... | reverse complement strand
ATGGAAGAACGCTGAGGTATATATTAGAAATAAAATATCGATAATCACAACCCACATCATCTACGCTATTAGCAATTATTTCCAAGGATGACTGTTTTCTTCGACAAGATAAAGGCGAAAGGGTAAAGTTTCGCCACACACGCTACGAAGTAATTTCGGGACGTGGAGGTACAGTTTCAATACTTTTTAACCTTGGCACACGGTGATGTACTTGTTGACGTGAGAAACCAGTACACTGGGGATTGGTTAAGGAATTTCATATAAAAAAGTTGGCAGTGGGTGTGTAAACGGGTGAAGGGGCGCATGTATTTGGTTGTGAAAGTGCGCAGCAAACTATAAACTATGGGACCAATCACACTACGTTCTTCAGACGTAGTGTGACATAACGAAATTACACATGTTGAAACCTGTGCAGGTGAGTTCATGAACGCTTATTTGAAAGCCAACAAAATTCTTAAGCGTATTCAAGCATAGCTGGCTAGTAATTCTAAATAATAATTAAAAAAAAAAAAGCCAATAAGTTTGGGCCAAAATGGGAGCAGGAATGGCATAAAAAAATTTCGATGAACGTTCTTTACATCGAAATACTTTTTCTTCAAAAAAAAAAAGGCATGGGCAAAAAAGAAAATACATGCAAATGCGATGAATAAAACATAGTTTTACCTCAATAATGCAAATTAACTTTAGTTAAAAATGTTATTTCGTCTAATACAAGAACAATTGTGTTGTTTGCGCTGCGCCGCCGTGTAGTTTGGGCAGGGCTGGCCCATATTTATAAGGACGCCCCGGACAGGCTGATAATTTGGCGTCCCAGATGCACTAATAATTTTGGGCCCCTTAAATCGATGTTCATCAGACTTTTCCGGCCTGGGACAGGGCTGGCGAATATTTTTGAAGGCGCGTGCCTAAACAGCAGACAATTGTCGGAGAATAACAACTAAATACACACTCTTATTTAACACAAACATTAATTAATAAGCATCTCCAAAATGTTTCGGTACCAGTGCACCATCTTCAGAGAGAACACAGTGCCTTAAAGTCGTTAATCATAATTGTCAGTTGAGCATAAATTATTTTAGAGTTCTCCATTCTGTGTATTCTTTTTTTTGTTTATACCAGCGTACACCGAACACTTATACCGAAACATGTTGGAGATGCTCAGTTAACGTTTGTATTAGTTAAAACTGTGCATTTAGTTGGTATGATAAACGGTGTACGATGATAAAAAAAGAAGTGCGCTGAATGGACAACTTTAAAATAATTGTTGGGAAAGTTCTTAACCAGGTAGGAAACCTGTGTGCAACGGCACCGTATTTCCGATTATTCCAGCGACATCGTAGCGTCTCGGACAGCTGCCCTTATATTGGGAGATGAACAAGGTTCCAGGAAGACGACCTGCTTCCATCTTAACACAGCATCATACCTCAACTACAGACGTCCGAACTGGCATGATTCTTGGTTCAGTACTTCTCGGGAATCGCTAAAACTCGTTTCAAGTCTGTCCCTTCGAATGCAGTGCCTATTATACTAATATCCGCATTTTTATGTAACTTTTGCAGGTATCTGAAGATTAACAATCATCCTTCCAAGGCAAATATCAGCTTTTTTTTTTTAAGGCAAGCTGTTGTGTTGCACATTTTACAAAACAGTTTATTTATGCCATCGACACAACTAATTATTATTCAGCAGAACTGCACTTATCCGAACGCTGGTTATCCGTATCGGCTTGGCCCTTCACTAAATTTCTCGAGAATTCTGCAAAACTAACTTGCCTTGAAATTATCTGTTATCGGATCAAGCACAGTACAGTGTTATGGTTTCTAAAATTTCAAATCAGGCGTGGGCGAAAGGTTTAGGCACAGGTACGTACTGTAAACAGTAACAGCCGAAATTCAAACTGCCAATGTAGCCCATTTCAAAGAAAAATCCAATTGTCCGGATTTTCTGCATATCCGGATGGCTCGCCGCCCCAATTAATCCGGATAAAGTGGGGTTCTACTATGTTATACAAATAGTTGCTCCATGTTTCAACCAATTGCAAGGTCATCCTCACGCCACTCTAACCACATAAAATCAAAATTACATGTGCAAAATTCAGTTTTGGTCAGTGACCTCAGACTGTTCACAATGCATTGTTTATAAAATTAAAAACAACTGTTTTAAAAATCGTTCACAATGTTAAATTATTAAGGAATTTTTATGTAACATTAGTCGTCGTCGTTATCTATCTCCGTAAGTAGCGACGTTGATTTGGGGTGTAGACGTGTGACGAAACGCAGAGCGCATCCATTGCTACGAGGCATATATGTTTGTTCAGTTCTTATTGTTATGGAGCTTTTGTTGGCGTGTTCGCAAAATTGCGAAAAGCGACTATTAGCTTCATGTCTGTCCGTACGGAACAACTCGGCTCCCACTGGGTGAATTTTTATGAAATTTGATGTTTGAGTATTTTTCGAAAAACTGCCCAGAAAATTCAAGTTTCATTAAAACAGGGCAAGAACAATGGGTACTTTACATGAATACCGATATACATTTTTGATCAAATCTTGGATGTTGTACAAAGAAACCAGCCTTCCTTAAGAGATCAACACACACACACACACCATTGCTCTCCACTTACAGCATGAAATAATATGGCAGTTTTGAAGATTCAGAAACATCGTAGTTATCAACAATGATAATCATAATACCATTCAGCATCTCTCTAACACATGAAAAACAGAACAAAACAACCAAAGTGAATCTTCACTCAGTATTACCACATGTCCAAAACAGATATTCTACTATGCAATAACATTTCAAACCTTGACTTTCCAAATGAACAACGAAATACATGTATTTCAACCACGTGCGGCTGCTAAGCCCCACCACAACTGTTGAAGATCGACCTCCACGTAACATCTGCCAGGAATTAACCATTATGACACTACCTGGCAACCAATTCACTGTGCCACCACGGAAAACCAAACAAAAAACCAGCATTGCTAAACAGGAATATTCCCAGTTTGACACCATACTCCCCCCCCAAGATCACAACACCCAACTTTTTATACCGTTTACACCTTTCATATTAGAATAAATTTTTAATTCTACTGCTACTGTAATTATTTGAAATGCAAATTTTATAGATGTGCATGAGATCTCTTTGCCAAAAACAAAAACATTGTATATTGTATAGTTTTCTTTATAATAAAAAAGTGTACAATTAGATGATGGCCGATATAGTGGCCGAAACATGTTGTTAAGACAAGCTATGTAGAAAAACCTCTTAGCAACACAAATATTAAAAGTTGTGTTTGACTGCATTTTACCAGTACTTGTGATACAGTGGTCCTGTTCACAAAGCCCACAATTCCATGCTGAAGGCATTCATCATTCACTGATAACATGTCATGAAAAATGCATGAACTTTTGTGGTGACTACGTGGAAAAGTATGTCACCGATCAGTTTTCTCTGGATAAATGTTACTCTGAATAAAAAGTTCCTGAGTAAGTGAATATTCTCTATGTATTCTTACTGTATGATCGACATACATTCACATACAAATTCAGCAACCTTCATCATGTATTTATGTATATACAATATCAACAGCACCATCAATAGAAGAAGTGCAGTGTCTAGAAAAGGCTTCGTAACTTGAAGATACAACGAAGTCTTCTGGGATGTGTGTCAACTGGTAGTTACCAACATTTTGGAGGAGCGAAGTGCCTTCACATCATCATTCGCCATTTACCAGTCAGCACACTCTATGCTGCAACCAAATGGCTGTGAGAACCTGAAATTTCACAGACTTCATACCCTATCTGGGGTCATCCGGTAACATGGGATCATATGGATACTTCATATAATGGCACACTATTGCAAACCATGGACCTAGAAACCATTTGGCTACCGAATAATTCAACAGTAACAGCACTGTGATGTATCACACATTCATACTTACTTGCTGCCTCCATCTTCAGGCTTCACATCTCTTCTAACTTGACAGAAGAAGCAGTGTCCTACAACACACTGGCAACCATCGATGAGTACATGAAGTAACATTCCAGGCGATGATAATCTTAAAATACACAATCATGTGAACCTCACATATCACACATGACAACCTCTGTCTGTTGGTCTCAAGAATAAAGGCAAACTGACATATCAAAGAGATCCTCTACTAGTGTAAAAATAGAAAACAATATCAGGGCAACAAACCACAGAAATATAGTCTACATTAAATGTTTGTATTTATTCAAAATTGTGATTCCTGTAACCATGCTCTTACCCATGGGATAATAACACCATCTAGCCTGGTAAATGGGTACCAATGTTTCAGATGAACATACTGTATTTCACCAATTGTCAGATTTTAAGAAACCTGTCATGATGGTAGCAGTGTGTTCCTCTGAAATGCACGATTTCAGGCTTCCACTGTGATGTAAATGAGATCTGTGTTCTTCTGGGATTTTACACGGTGTAGATTGGTAGTTTCTTACCGATGCTTCTGGACAGCCCATCATTTTCATCTTCAATGGTCAAGCAGTCTCTGTATTAGTTATACATTTCTTCTAGGATATCAAAGAACATCAACTGGCAAAGTAGAGTGCAACCTTATAGAGTTCGGCAAAAACATCAGCAAAAATAATATGTAATAATTCAAGTACTGGTGTCAAAGAATAAAGCTTATCACACATACATGAAGAATAATCCAGTACCTACAAAATGTTACAAGCACAAGGATATCTGCAAAACCCTTCACATTATACAACAATTACAATAATGCTGCATTATGCAAGCACACTTGTCACTCCATGGCATGATGCACGCAGAATGCAAGTACACTCGACACTGAAAAATGGTTAAAGAATTTTGTATTCCCAAATACATAATATAACATAACATGATCAGTAAGCAATATCTCCTGGCAGGTTAAAGAAAGCAATATCTCCTGGCAGGCTGAAGAACTGAAGGCACAAATCACATCTGCTGTGGAAAGCATCACTAAAGAAACACCGGCTGCTCTTATGAAAAATTTATTTTTTCCTGAATTTATATTGGATGCATAAGGTTCATACAAGTATTGTATTATGTGAATCAAATTTCCTCCACTTTATTAGTGCTGTACCAGTGTCATATGTGCGACATATCAATAAATACAAACATTTAAACCTACTGCATCTTTTTCTGATGACCCTGTAGTTTCCAGTCCTTGTCTTTATGTACTACTCATACCAGCATTACACAGACAGTGAACTGTGTACAAGTGTTTGGATGTATTTTATGTGTTCTCAGGAATTTCATAATTAAATTGTACCATTTGTTCAAACTGAATCACTACAACATTTGCTCATTAAGATACAATTGCAGAGACACAGACCAATGGCTTCCTTATGCTAATGCTTCTATGTCATCCACCTCATACACATTTTCTCTCATCCTTTACACAAAAGCAATCCATATTTATAATTCACAAAAATATACCAACTTTGGTATGAAATGCAATAACTAGTATGCCTAAGGAACAGAAGACACATATGAGAGCAAACTTCTGTATGCATGACAGTTTATAGAGATGCCACCCCTTCGCTGGAAATGCGATGCAGAAGCTGCTCAAGTAAGATGAGGAGGAAGGAAAAGAAATGTGACAAAATCATGAATATGACCACGCTCAGAATTCTCCCAGTCTCGTGTACATGTAATGTCTTAATACCCAGGTGGTAACTACACTTTTAAAATGGTTAAAAGGGCTTGAGTTTTTTTGCTTGTTCAATGGCAATTCCTTGTGTAAGTACAGGACATGTACAAAATACCCACATTCTAATTCTTATTTACAAAACACCAATTTAATACGTGCCACAGTAACATATTCTTCTGTTCACAACATTATTATCAGTTCGACTAACCAGTCATTTGCATAATGATTAGGCTTAGGATTGTAAGCATTTTACATATTGTGTACGTAAAATAAAATGACATTGAATCTTTCAATTAGAGCCAATCCTATAAGTACTTAAATATGTATTGCATTACCTATAGGGTTGTCCTAAAGCGAAAGTGTAAATGTAGTCTTATTTTACACATGCACTATGCAAATGCATATAATCCTAAGCCTGATGCTGTCACTGTAACATCTGTGTAACTTATTTCATGCCAGTTACATATTTTTAAAAAGAGTAACCAAGGCAGGGACAGCAAAATTCCACAGAAAATGGCAGATTCATCAGAAGTCTGTAAGATGTAACACTGTTTACTTCAGCTTTAACAGTAACTGAGATAAGATTGAATAAAACTTTCGGAAGGCAAGTCCAGTAACATTTCGTGGACAGCTATGGACACCATAACATTACATTAGGTCACATATTTTGATAAAGACAGTGAAACATTCACTGATAAAGGTATGGGAACTATGCACTTTACAGAATGAAGTACTTACATCATATGCATAACTGATATCCCATGCATATGGAAGGAATGTAATGGCAATATTCTGACACGGAAATTAAAAACTGGCAAATAATGACACACATTTCTTGAGTCTGCCATTTTGTACCTTAAGGTTTGAATAATAATATGATGGACTCCCAGCAGTGACAATTACCTGCACAATACAATGATGCAAGTGACTGTTTAGTTCAAACACCCTTTCAATCCTAAACTAATCACCTTATGTGTGGCAAAGGTTTATGAAAAGATATGTTTTTTTTTGGATGTGACACCACACAGTCTGCTATCTATCTACCAAACTACATGGTATTAATACTCAGATGAAAGCAATCTTCACAGTCACCACCGTGAGAACATCAATTCCCACAAAGGGTCACACGCACTGAGAGAGTGTACAAATGCAACAACATTATTCCTGAACCAAATCATTGTAAATGGTGTTTTGTAAAGGCAGAATAGAATAAACTACGTATAAACTAGCTATAATCTTTGGAATAAGATGCAAGCTTAATCAGCACCATAAGTAACTTCACTACCCTGCACAGAGGCAACGCAAGAGCCATCCATCACCACAGTAAAACTGCTTCAAGCAGTATGGACACCGTTCCCAAGACAAACAAGTACTGCTTCCTATACAATATTTTGTCACTGGCAAACTGAAGACAAAAAATTCATTTTGTACCTGTTTTGTTTCCAAAAACTAATCTGTAACATGCATGACTTCAAGCTTCTACTGCGGAGCTAATGAGATCTTTGCTCTTCTGGGATGTTATGCAGCACAGATTGATAGTTAGTTACCAGTGTTTCAGGACAACCTGTTGGTACCATCTTCAAGGGTCAAGCAGTCCAAGAAGAAAAGTCCACGACGAAAATTCTTTCTTCTTGGACTGCGTGACCCTTTATTCTTCAGGCTGCTTGCTCCTTGAAGATGGGACTGACAGGATGCCCCAAAACCTCAGTAACTACCAACCTATGCTGCATGACATTCCAGCAGAGGGAAGATCTTATTTGTAACAGTTCATTCTGTTTACTGTTTTAACAAAATGTAAACTAAAATTTGTTGCAATTCTATTTTGAGAAGTTCAAACCTACTGCGGTAATTCAGTAACAGAAGACAGAGCTGTTTGGAAGATTATCATCTTCTGGAATATGCATTCATCAACCAAACTACATGGTGTGACAAACATCTTAGAAGACAGTCATCTTCACAGTCACAACTGTCCAAACTCCGTGTCTCATTACGCTATCTTGTTTCACTTTCAGTATTATTGACTCCTTAATAGATCCAAAAATGAATCAAATTCAAAGCAATATACTGCAGCCATGTTCATTCATTGGATAGTAATCCACTGTAGTCACTGAGGCCGAACAAAATTTCATGATGTCATATCACACTATCACCGAACCTTCCAGTAATAGCAGCACCAAAAACATGAACAATTTGTAAGTGATAATGATAGCTCAAGCACTAGCTTCATGCTAAGCATTTGAGAAGAGTTTCTGGTAAAGCAGCAAACTATGAACCACTAGCTGGAGCAGCACTGACTACAAATGCTGACTCTATGCGCCAACTCTGCGAAACTGCATCCACTTCAGGTGCTCCTGGAGACCTACACAACACCTCCAAATGACTTCCAAGGTCATAGGTCCCTGGAGACCCCATTGCAGCAGACAGACAAATGCTTTCAGATTTGTGTGGTCCCACTTCTAGCCAGGCTCCTGCCAATCCTACCCACCGGAACGAACACGATGAGTGTGGTGAGTATAACTGGTTTTTAGTGGCAGAAGTAGTGGAACTGCAGAAAAAATGTGAAAAAAATAAATGATTTTGTTACAAGCATTGTGTGCAATTATCTGAACAGACTATGAACTGATCCTTATACAATTTTTGCCATCTTCCTGTTGTATCTAGCTCCCTCCCCTTTGGGCCAAATAAGTCATATATCGCTTTTACTAAATCTTTCAGAGTTCATCCTGGAAAATACACCAATCACCTATATGTTGGTAGGATTAAACAATGCAGCATGAAGCTACTATCAAGGCCCTCAATATGCAGAACTATACCTCCATATTCTATTTCCTCACTGCGATGGTGCTCACACAATGCGGTAACCTTATTGCACTCATAGCCAGGGCAAGTTTGGACAACATATGCTACTTTCAGCCCCACAAGTGCACACAAAAATTCATGGATACTTCCACAAATGACACCTGCCTGCCTTGCAGGTACACTTAAACGACCACAAATCCCAGCAGTTGCTGTGTTAAAATATTTTCATATCTCTTATGTATAACAATAAAATATATCTTATGATCAAAGAAAATGCAGACTGGTATAATGCTACCATCTGTTGAGGACAAGAAGAAATACACAGAACAAAGAGTAATGTCACACATTTCATCTGCCAAACAGTGGAGCCACTTTGTATGGTTCTGTGCAAATGGTTTCCACAAAAATGCTCAGAAGGAGCTGCAATTGCTAGGCCATTAATGATAGACTAAGCTATTAGAGAATTAATTTAACTGAAACCGGCACATTTTCCAATATTTCAGCTCTGAAAGAATATCAGAAAATTGAACTTCCAGGAGATAAGAAATCAGATGATCATACTACTCAAAAGTATAGTAATATATCCAGGAATCTGTTAAGATCATGGCTTATGCCCAGATCAAATAGAGAATGCTGATGAAAGTGTATTATTTTGGTGACACTTGCCTACAAAATCAATGTCTAGTGCGATTGCATCTGAGTCCAAATCAAAGTTTAAGTGACCAGAAAGTTTAAGTAACCAACAGCACTAAACGGTTGTTTCTCCCTGCATGCTTACAACACAGCACAAACTAATACTTGCATGGATTCAGAAATTTTCATTTACTGGTTTCATTGTATACCTGTACCTGCAATGACAGATGAGCTGAAGAGAAAGGAAAACCTCTGGATACAAAGGTTATTTTCATTTTACAGCTCATGCTACAGAAGTGAACTTCTGTCTGAAAATATCTTCACAGCCCTTCTGCCTGCAAATTTTACATCAATGATCCAACTAATGGATCAGGGAATAAGAAAAAATCTAACACACTTATACAGATGGAGTTGATGAGCATAGTTGTTCCTGTGACAAACAGTATAAAAAATTTCTAGGCCATGGAATACTGTAGAAAAGTGCAGCATTACGCAGGGCCTGGAGAAAATTAAGGCCAAATGTTATGTTCACAGAGTCATTATGAAGCATACAAGTTTCAGGGTTTCAGTATCTGCTGCAAGAAAATCCAATTAAAGGAATTAGTGAACTGCAAAGAAACATTTCCTCTGAAAACTCACTAAGACAACACTGTAAATATGATGCTAAAGAATGGGTGAATGCAGATGCAGAGATTGTGGTTACCCATTCTTTGTCTTGTGATCAGCTGAATTAAAATTCACTGACACAATTTCCTATTTTTGGACTATGTTCGTCCAAATTTAAAAAAAAATTCGAAAGCCGGTTCTGCTTCTGTCTTCAGGTAAAGAAGCACCTAACCTGGTGGACTCATTAGATAAAGCTATTCTCAGTAACTGGGTACCATAGAAATACTTTACTTGTTAAGATACACACCTGAAAACAGATCGAGTCCACAGGTAGTAACAGGGAAAGAGCCACTGACAAATAAAAGTAGCCACAAGACTCAAAAAAAAAAAAACAGTAAACTAAAGTCTGGAACACTCCACAAATTAGAATCACAAAAAGGAGCCATGATCTCAGACTGATCAGAACACAGGTACAACACAAAGAACCAGAACATAAGCATTTAAAATTCCTAACAACACTAACACTATCTGCACAGAAAACCATGTATCTTCATGGGATAAAACATATTACTTGGACAATTCTTTGTTGATCACAGAGGATACCAAATGGGTGAAATTTCAGTGCTGGGTCGGCTGATGGCATTTTGTAAATACGACTAGTAGGTCGTTTATTTATATTTTTTACATAGTGAATTCATTTCTGTCTCTAAAATCTCAGCCTCCTTCCAGACTATATGGTGATTCTCTTCAAATGAACATTGGACTAATCTGGATCTTTCCAGTTGACCTACTTCTAAATTTTGTTTGTGTTCTTCCTTGAGTCTTACAGCCCACGGCCTGCCTGTTTCTCCAACGTTGCTTCTGCAACAGTCACAGGAACTACCAAAGACACAATTGCAGTCTCCTGTGGAGCCCTGTTTGGTCTGGTTCGCATGAGAGGATTTCTAAGGTTGCAGTTCTGTAATTGTGCCTGCTTGCTATACTTTTAAACTTTTTCAGGAACACCACTTACATAATTTATAGCTATAAAACCAAGTGGTTGAACCTCCTTCTTCAGACAAACACTTCTCTTATATCTGTTAATAACTGAATCAATAAACCATGTGGGATAGGCACTATGATGTAGGGTGTGTCTCAGAATATCAATTTTGTCAGATGGTCTCGTGGCCCTTGGCTTATGGCAGTAGCTCTGCGGTATAGGCTCTGCACAATTCCTCGTTTCTTATGTGGCTATTTGTGTTGTGTCTGTGGTCTTATCAGTCCGAGTTCCAGGTTATTTGTTATGATTTTAATTCGTGGAGTGTTCCAGGCTTTAATTTTTTCTAAGCCTTGTGGTTATTTTGAATTTTTTACAGCTTCTTACCTGCTACTACCTATGGACTTGATCTGTTCTCAGGCACATATTTGAACAAGTTGAGTGTTGCTATGTTACCCAATGGCTGAGAACAACTCGATCTAAGGGGTCCACAAGATTAGGTGCTACGTTACCTGAATACGGAAGCACAGCCACCTACCAAAATGCCATGTTTGTTTAATACAAGGAGACAGTGTCAGTGAGTCACACACATTCATCAAGAGTCCTATAATGTTAAATTAATTAAAAGTGCTGTGATCAGACAGAACAGACAGTGGTGTTGATTGTAAGGACCAACATGAAAGAAAAAAGCAAGTTTGGCAGTTTCCAGTAAATTCTTAGATTTTATAATTGTGCTTGAAGAACAACAACCATGCTTCCAATCATAGTATGTTGTTCAACTGTATGAAATTTCTAACTGAATTTGGTTAAGAAAAGACAGCAGGCATACAAGCCTGATATTTGTATGCTTGCACATGAAGCTTCTGTGGCTTGAAGCACAGCTGAACTTTTCTCTACCTCTGGAGTGGAATATGTCAGAACTGATAATCCACAAATGCCACAACATACTGGGCCAACAGACATGTTAAGACTAGGGGCAGCACACAACAGCTCAACAAGCACTCAATTTGAACAGTAATGTTTTGTGTTACACAGTATTTAGGTAAAGCAATCCCATTACAGGAGTGGACAGGCCCTGAGGGTTTCAGGAGGTTGAGGCTCCCAGATTTCAAGACAATCAGCACATGAAGGTGGTAAGGTTGTCAGCCCTATGCACCTTTATCACCCAGTAAATATTCCTGGTACTCATTTCTGTTCAACATATTCAAATCAGCAGCTCTGAGAAGCAGACTAACTGATCATAACCTTGGAGCCTAATATAATGTGTACCATCATGCAGTGTGATGCTCGAAAAGCCAAACGCCAGCTACAGCTGACTGTCAATTATGGCTGCTGTTATAGAGCCTTGATTGAACATTCTGGTCTTCTACAGTAACCACCAGGCATTTAATTCTGGCACAATAGGGTTAAAAAAGTAACAGCTACAATGCTACATTGCTGTACTTACCTACTGTTCACCACGGTATTCAATTTGATCACAAGGCAACTGTCTGAGCAATTCTGAAGTGTTAGTCTAACAGGAATCACGCAGAGTCTGAAAATATATGACATTATTCACACTGATGTTCAGCACATAAGAGTTCTCAGTTGAACTGAAAGAATACTTTCCTAACACACAGATTATTAATTTTACATATCTATTAATAATAAGACTTTTGTTTTATTTTATTTTTGTCAAGAAATTACTACATAAACACATTCTGTATAATTAATACTTGTTTAAAACCAAAAAATTGCACAATATACGTAAAACATTAAAATCACATTTTTAAGTTTCACATTAAAACAAATTTATATTCCTCCTACATGTTTCGATCCCCATACGGGATCATCCTCAGGGAGTATGCACTATAACGAGAGTGAAATTACTAAAACAAGTTATTTATATAGGTTATCTGGTAGCATGCATGTTCAGGTGATGCCTATGGAGTCTCCTTAGGCATCACCTGAAAACGCATGCTATCAGATAACCTATATAAATAACTTGTTTTAGTAATTTCACTCTCGTTATAGTGCATACTCCCTGAGGATGATCCCGTATGGGGATCGAAACATGTAGGAGGAATAAAAATATGTTTTAATGTGAAACTTAAAAATGTGATTTTAATGTTTTACGTATATTGTGCAATCTGTTGGTTTTAAACAAGTATTGATATTGTATTGCATGGCAATAAAATGAAAATGAAAGACATTCTGTATAAGCTAGGTTTGTCAGATATAACCTCAAAGGTCCACATCATTGTCACATTTGTTATTACTGTCTTACAAAAAGTATTTCAAATATAATGTGTAAATACCTGTGTGTTGTATCACAATATCCAGTGTCACTGGCATAGTTTACACTGTCATTAGTTATCACCATCAAAAAGAAAGCTTACGTAAATTTTCGCACCACATGATGTTGTCATTTTTCATTGTACAACATTATCATAACGAAAGTAGCATATTTTCAAAGGTCTATTACCATAAATCATTTCTGGACCTAAAAGTAAGTGGCACTAGTGTTGTTTCACCAAACAAGTTGGCGAGTCTGCCACCATAATTACATGTAGGAAATTTGAAATGATGGTAATACAGTGTCTTCCAGTGGCACAATGTTTGTGCCAAGCTTTTGGTTAACAAGGTTGAAAAGTTTCAATGGGGACACACACAGCACAGCAAATTCAAAAACAAATTTATTTAGTTTTTGAGAAGGAAGCAGATGAGAACAGCGATTAATGGTACGTGTACTTAAGCACTGCTGCATGATGGCATACAGGAAAATACAGATTAATTTATGTAATTTGATGGTTTATTCAGTGATGGTCTCAACAGCTCAGACCAGAATTTTATAGTATTAAACAATAAGAAAAGAAGCACAATACATGAATACAGTATGTATCATACCAGAACACTAAGGTCCCCTACCTTGTTCGGTTGAAGTCGTGTGTGACTCTGGGTGGGTGCCAAATACTATAAGTGACTAGTTTCTGAAGGGTTTCTAGAGATGAATATTTTTCTGGCATTCCAAGGCTTTGAGAGGAGGTATCACATTGGCCAAATACTCTAAGGGGCCCCATTATCTCTTGATGCTGCAGTGATGCAACAGGTTCTGGAGGCCATGTTATGGGTGTTCCCACTCTTTCCACCACAATATGGTGTTGGCCAATAGTTGATCGTTTCTTGTCTTCACCAATAGTCACACATGCCTATAACATGCATCATGACACTACATTCAGTCTGCGAATTTTGGTTAGTTAATGATATTTCAAATGGTGCAGAGGCTATACACAACCTTTTGAGATTTGCACCTATGGACTCCTCCATGCAATTTAATAACTAACACTTAGACAAAAATATTCTTTGAAACAATTTCATCCAACATGCAATTTTCACAGAAAATATGACTGATGTTTGAGGTAATGTGCCAACCCCATACATTACAGACACTGTTACAGTTGAATGATAGGCTGATTACTATGGGTTGGGAAATATGTGGATTCTTGATACAGACTGTTGTTGAAATATTTATCTACAAACAAAATGCTGAATGATAGAATCTGCAGAATGACCAGTAACACATTCGAAACATGAACCTGGTACCTACCGAATAAAATCTACAGCATTGCCACTAGATCCACCCGCTCACTATACAAATGTGCAAGAAAGCAGACATTGTCTGTTCTTAAGATATTAATTCAGCATTTGCTTGGATGGTATAAAGAAAACCACAGTCAGGATAGGTGGTTTCCTGGCTAAGACACAAAATAGGAAGACCCTATGCACAAAATATATTCACCAACCACTATATCATGACATCTGGTCAGTCAGTATCAAACATTTATTTTCTTAAACGCACATAAGTAGCACTACAGTTGATGACAACCTCCAGGAACACTGTATACTATTTTAAGAACTAGAGACTTGAGAATTACTATCTTCTGGGAAGTGACACTAAACAGTTTTGCAGAAATATGCTGACAGTTTAGAGAAACTTGCTTCCCCCATCTTCAGAATAGGCCGATGTTGGCTGTAGTGAGTTCCTCCAAAATGTCAGAAAATTTCTACCAGACTACATGGTGTCATATACTAGAATAGAGAAACCTTCATTTTAAACTGTTGAAACTGGCAATTACCGTGACACTCTGGTCAAGGTCACAACACCACTTACTTATGTCTGAATTGCCTTAACACCCACAGAACGCTGAACAATAACAGTTGGCAGTCTGCTCCATGTAAGCGTATTCATAATCACAACTTGCATGCGGTGAAAAAGTTATTGTGTTTCTCAAACTATAAGAAGAATTCTGCGACTAGATCATTAACTGATGCCTATAATCATGATTCAAGAAGCGTAGAACCTATGTAAATAATACATAAAGATGATCTACCCTTGTATGGTTTAACATCCTCACAGTGATGACTATGGATGTGATACCTTGTAGTCTGGTACAGGTGTGGTAGAATGTGACATTTCACAAACCAGAACAAGATCATCTTCACATAACCTTATTTGTGCAATTCTCCCTGCTATCATTGCTATATCAATGCAAACTCTTAATGTTCTTTTAGTCAATAAGAATTCCTGAATTACCTTCCACCGGAATATTATAACTGCCTCAACTTTGAGAGCTGCCTCCATGTCTTTCACAGACAAATCTTTAACATCTCCACTGCCAGTAACACAGGCTGACGGGTCAGGATGATATGCTGCAATTTCAATATCACCTGATGAATCCTTTGTTCTTCCAGTAATATGATGATTGAAGAAATCTATGTATGGGCTTTCACTTAGAGACAGTGCAGGTTTGTGATTCTGGTTCAGTATTACATCAGAAAAAACAATTTGTTTAGCACCTGTCAAAAAAAAAACATTTAACAGTTCACAACTATCACACATACTGCACTGTGTCAGTCTGGAATGCAAACACAAAGGACTAGCTTAGGTTTTAACAAAATGGTGAGCTCTGCAATATATTGTCTTTATTTCATGGTAGGCAGACTGCTCATGTTAAGTTAGAGCCAGGACAGCAGAGTCAGTAACGTGACAAGGCCACGGGCAGCACAGCTGAGGAATCACAGTTTGGTTCCCAACCAGGGTCAGAGATTTTTATTGGCTCCATGGGATCCAGACAAGCTCAGGGGCTCACCCAACCTCAAATTCAGTGGACACCAAGGGCTACTTCCCCTGATGTAAAGTAGCTTGCACACAATGACCAATCACCTCCATTCTTGGGGATATATGCTGTCATGACATGGATGAGGACAAATTAATACCTACCTTTCACCTGGTACTCATGATAAACTGAAAATCTCCTGGTTTCCTGGAATCTGGTGCAACCAGATTTTGCCATACAATAAATAAAAATATGAAACATAAGCAGCCCATTATGAATAATCCTGTTTGAGTGAGCACAAACTGATTAAAATATTAACTATCAATAATAACTCTTGAAATGTTACTGATAGTCTTTGCAGTTCTGAATTTAGAGACTGTAAGAAATTATTTAGATGATGTGGTTCTTCACAAAAATTGATTATACTGACATCAAAGAAGCCAGGAAACATCCACAGAGCCCAACATTTCAGCGCGTTCACTATTATTCCACCTACGTTTCAAATTTGTCAATAATTTAAAGAAAACACTGATAATGCAAGTTTTTTGATTCTGCCTTTCCATGTTTTACACAATGCATGCTGTAAGATTACTCTGTACCATAACAACAGATCCACAATCAAACATGTTCAGTTTTTAGATTGTGAACAAACACCTCAGCTTGTAACGTACACAGAACACAGTTTGCCTCTGTAATATTAGGACTAATAAAGAGTCAGTTATTACAAATGTACATAAATCTTCATGCAAAGTGTCTTATTTTTGTCTTATTTTAACCTAAAATGGAATATATCAATGAAGTTTGGTAAGAATCCCAGTTATGAAATTTCACAAAAATTGGAGTGATGTTGTTCCACTTAGATGGACAGACATGATAAGGGTAGTAGTCAATTTTTGCAACTGCTTTGGCACCTAAGAAACTTAACTTCCTTACTTTGTGACCAGCCAAGTGCCAAATAAAGAGATTACGCTTGTACCTTTAAGGACTGAAGATTTGATGCCCTGTCTTGTCAGGTCTGTTAAGACACTTCAGGTGGTAGCGATAAATTAATACAGAATGGGGTGTGAATATTGATTAGCAAAGGAACAGTAAACAAACTTGTAACACAACCTACTCCAGTGCCACTTCACCCAGCAAAACTAAGTCACACAGCACTGAACCTGAGGCTCCATGGTAAGACAGTGTCCTAACTGCTTGAGTTATGGCATCGGCACTGAGATTACAAATACATGACAAAATGCTATATTCAAATAACATGGCAGATTGCAAGAAATATTACACATAAAAGAATAACAAAAATGAAAGTCAAACTTACCAGTTCCTTCTTGTCTCTGGGCCTCAGCTACAAGATGAACCAGCTCCTGAGCTTGCAGTCTCACATCTACATTGTACAAAATAATATTAACACAACAAAGTGAGTCACTGCTTTACTGTTGTGCTGGGGAGAGACAATACTGTCCTTTGCTTTCACACTTTTACGTTGTAGATCAAAGACAACACGGAGAACAAAAATTTCACACTTTCCACATAGGAATATAATGAGCTTAATTCTCTTGTTTTCTGTATTACTGCACCATATTTCTGGTATTCCAAACAATTTGGAAACCAGATTATCATACATCATCTATAATTCAAACCAAACAAATATGTGATATTCATTGATGTTTCCGCAACTCATCCCTAAGAGTCGGTTGCTGGTAGCCTGAACACACGCACGCACACACCACACACACACACACAACACACACACACCAAAACACCTGGTTACGCTTACACATTAATGTCATAACCTTATCGACTGGTGTACCATAGAACAAAATCATCCCATATGAACAACGAAGAGTAATTTACATTACAAGGTTCTACAATGATTCCCACTGCAGTCTGCACGCAACCCAACACCGGCACACAACCATCAAGCTCCATCGCATAATAACTGTGAGTCTTTCTAGTCACCAAATTATGAAACAAGAGTCCCACCACGACGTGAAAATAGTGCACATACCAGTTAAAAGTGGAAACCAATAATACAGCTTGTTAACTAAAGTGAACTGAAAAGAAAGACTGTATTTAAAAAGAAAACGCTCAACTTCCCACAAAATCCAAGAATAAGTGCACCAATACGAGTGTACAAAGCCCACAAGCACGAATATAACATAGCATATAAAATAGGAGTGCAGTAATCTTGAACCATAAAATGTTAAGAACTAACCAAGATCCATTAATCTAGTGTGAATGATTGCCCTAAGTATGCACTATAAATTCTACGCAACTAAGTGATACCACGGCTACTTATGTCCACCTCTACAAGGAAAGTTAAAAAATATATATATATATATAATTTTATACCTGTTTTTATATCCAATAGTATTTTAACTGCTAACATAAGCTTTTAAATGCACTTAAAGTTCCAGAGTAAACAATGGGATCCCAATGGTAGAGTTAACGAATGTACCTTAATTGACAATATTATTCTCTAGGCCTGATGATGGCCGGATAAAACGGCCGAAACATGTAGACTGATTAACCAGTTGTAAAACTACAACTGCTATTCAGTTGTTGTGTATAGATGGTACTTTGAGGGGGGGGGGGGAACCCTCAAACATAGTTTGTTTCAGAACTATTCTGACAGCTACATTGAAAAGGGTTGAATGTGTAAGGAATTACGAAACTGCAACCAACCTTCAGGTACCACAACTTTCTCTGACAGTTTCCAAGCGTGACTCACTAGTGAAATTTGCAGTGGAGATATCTCTGTTATTAAAGGGTCATGAACCTGGAAAAGAAGAAACATCGGTGTGATTTATCATGATGTATAAGTAAAAACTGACAACAGCAACAAAAAATTAAATCCAATTTAAAGCATTATCTTTAAATTCTCGGTTGAAAAGTACATCCAATTACAGACTAATGGAAAGAAAATTAATGTAATTAATAATGAATGAAAAATTGTTTGGTACCACCAAACATCCTAGTTATTACTGAAAGGAATTATGTCTGTATTTACTTGTAGATTATGTAAAGTACCAGTACATTCAGTGGGCCAGGTGACCCAGTTGGTATAGCAACTGAGCTACGGGCTGGACGGTCCGGGATCGAATCCCGATGGGGACAAGATTTTCTGCCCGTCCAGGCTGGCCCTGGGGCCCACCCAGCCTCATGTAAAATGGGTACTGGGTCTTTCCTGGGGGTAAAGTGCGGCCGGGGCATGCTGCTGACCACTACCCCCTTCTAGTGCCGCGGTCATGGAAGAGTAGAGCTATACTTCTACCCACCCTCTGGGCCACACAGGGCCTGTAACGGGAACACTTTACCAGTACACTGAAGGGATGATCCTGCATGATAATGCAAAGGTCTGTGACAATCACAGATTAAATGTTCTGTAATTATGTGGGAAACTGTTCAATGTCCACCATGTATTTACATTCTTGATATTTTATGAAACTGCTCTATTTACATCTTGAGATGACTGCATGGTTACAGTTACAGCAAAACCTCTAACCATCATTCCCACAAGCCATTTTTCCAAGAGTATTGCTCAATTCTTCTCGTCCTAAAAAATCGCCCACATACACAATGTTCAATTAAATTTGATGTATCACTCTTCAAAGAGTTGTTTTCCAACATCAGTCACACTAAAATGCTTGGCCCTGACCCACAATATTCACAGAATGATCATTTCTGAGAGAAGAAAGTGAAGGTAACATGAAGTTTTTGGAATGTACAGCAGTGGTATCTTGCCTACACAGATTAGTACCCTTAACTTATGAAATGTCCCCTCATGTTGCCAAGTGTGAATGATGATTGAGGACTAGGGGTGATGGGGAGGCACCACTGTATGGTGACAAACCTGTGAACTGTATTCTACAGCTGTTTATATAGTGTCATTTTGCATTACTCTGTTTGCTTCACTCAAGTCTGACAAAATTTGTGCAATTTACTGTTGTCATTCTGCTGCTTATTACTTGAAATGATCATGGTTGGAAAAGCACTGAAACATTCCAATTTAGAAACATAAAATACTATGCACAAGAAAGAGCACAGCTGACCACAACCATTTTCACATTTTTAAGGGTACTCAGTGCCCTTACTTGCATGAAAGGTAGCAAAATTTGTTAGTGGCAGACAGTGTGCTGCTCATATGCAAGGTGCATCATTTCTTTGGGAAGTACAATTTGTCTGTTCATGATTTCAGGCTTCTGCCACAACGTAAATTACATCTGTGCTCCTCTGGATGTTATGCAGTGTTGACTGGTCGCTCAGAACTGACATTTTGGGCCCTACAGCCTGTCTTGAAACATCTGTTACTAACTACCAATCAATGCTATGCTGCATAACATTCCAGAACAGCAAAGGTCTAAAATTTGTCAGTTATCTACCAAACTGAGTGTGATGCCTTCCAGCATGACAGCACAAGGCCAGATGCCAAGGATGATGTCAACTTCAGATCTTTTGCATCTGCAGACAAAGAGCTTACTACAGCTGGTGTTTCCAGCTTAGATATTTTGTGTGATAATCATGCAGCTGACAGGAGCAGTAGGGGGGACGAAGAGGGAGAAGAATGTGGCCTTGAACCAATGGTGAGTTACGCTGATGCTCGCACTGATTATGAAAATGTTACAACACTCTTTTAGGCAGACAGTATTGTTGGTGATGATGAACAAAAGATTTTGAACACAGAACTTGTGCCGTTTCATCTCAAACTTAGGGTTTCCAAATAAGCAGTTGTAAGTTACAAACGTCTATGGGGTTGGGGGGTGGGGGGATGCACACAGGCTTCAAAATAACTTTTTATTTTCTTTGTAGACCTGAGGACAAAATAAACAATTTTAATTTTGTTTTATGGTGTTTCTGACATACTTAAGGCTCTTCCTGCATTTATCGCTTGTTATCTGCAGTCCCTTCACAAATAATGAATTGAGGTTTCACTATATTTTAACTTAATATGTGTTATATTTGTGGGAGTGGCTTTGCAGTTTTCAAACAAGATTAGTAATAAAGGGACCTTGGACCTGTCCCCAGTTACTGTGACCAAGTCTTGAAAAGATTTAATTGGTGATGTTTCACATCTGATGGAATGAAAAATAAAGTATGAACCATTCCACTAATGAATCTTAATCAACAATATAGAAATAATGATCAAGACAAACTGGGTATGTAAAATCACAAAGTTTGCATTTAAAAACTAATGTATTGCACAGAACAGGACATCTTTCAAACCTTGCTCTCAATATGAACACTCCTGTTCTAAATGATATCTACTAATCTGCTATGCACTGCATGTAGCCATGAAATAAATAGGAATTATTTAGGCTAACCTCTGACCAGTGATTCTTGAGAATTGTTTTATCACCTGATTGCAATTTCTGACACAGAGCGTGATATTTAATATCTCTTTCTTTCCCATCTGTCCTGCTGCGCTACTTCTCAGAGCTGTAGCTGTCAGCTGGATTGAACTTAACACGGTGAGTTGCCATGAATGCCTTACAAGACGGTACCTGGAAACAAGTGAATGTTATTTCATACAGTTGGAAACAAACATTGATTCTAGCTTTAAATGGTACTTCCAACTATTCAGTTCAGAATTTTTCATCCACCTGTCAGCTACACAAAAAATACAGATTTAAAAACTACATTTTTTTCTTGATTTCAAACTTTTGCTGTGTTCTAAATGTTGTATGCTTTCTTCTGGGCAATGCCCCGGAGTCTGAATTTTATATGCTGATGTTTCGGAACACTCTGTTCCATCTTCATAAGCAGGTAGGTCATACTTCAAATACCTGCCTATGAAGATGGAACAGACAGAGTGTTTGAAAACGTTCGAATATAAAATTCAGATGCTGGGGAATTACCCAGAAGAAAGCATAAAATATAATTTTTTCTGGTCTCTTAATGAGTCTGAAACTTGGTCTTCTGCTCCAAAGAACATAAAATGTGTCTGAAGATATAATTCTGAGGTATATATTTAAACCTAACAGAGTAAATAACAGGGGATAGGATAAACATTATACAGTGCAGAACTTCACAATTTATATCCTTCAAGAAATACAATACTAAAGAACTGAGAAGGATGTGACAGATGGAGCACGTAACCTGCATAGGGAGCCAAAAAACTAATGCACAAGAATAGAGTCCCTCTTGAGAAGCAATCAAGAAATTCCTAGCATTATATGGAACATTAAGTTCATTGTCACATTCACGACAGTGAAGAAAGCTAAGAAATGTGTACAAAATTTGAGAAAGCAATCACAAATGAAAAAGCCATTTAGAAGGCATTACACATAGAAGGGATGATAATATTACAATGAATATCTAAAAATTTGATGTGGGTGTGGACTGGATTCATCTGGCTCATATCCAGAATATGGAAATTAAACTCTGGGTTTCAGACAGGAGAATAATTGCTCCATTCCAAGGAGTAAGTTCAATATACAAGATTTTGTTCACACATACATTCTCAAAAGCTTCACATTAATTCATACCTTGTGTTACTACTACTGTTCACATTTTCATAGTAGAACAACATTTCAAGGTTCGTAGTGCCTTTAGTGTCTGGTGCCCGAAGCCACATGTGTACAGTGTGAGTCTGTCCTGGACAAAGGTGAGCTGCCATGTCGCTAGGCAAAGAGATCTGTGTCACTTGATGTGCACCATGTCGCTGCAGTGAGGCCTCCCCAAATGAGAATAATTCTGGAGTTGGTGATGCCACATACAATGACGTTAATGCTGCGTTTCCAGTATTCTGAAACTCCAGCGTAACCTGCTGCAGCTCTCCACAGAGCATCTCCGAATTAAGATCTCTAAAAGTGACCTACAACATGAAAAAAAATTGTTATGTAACCTTAAAATGCTGCGACTGATTAAATTCACAGTAAAAATAGCTGCATGAAGTACCAAAATATGACTGAAAAATCAAATTTTTCAAGATTATTGTCTTCTGGAATGTGATATAATGTAGTCTGGTAGCTAGTTACCAGCATTTTTGGAGACACCTATTACCTCTGTCTACACAGTTGGGATGGAGGCAGCAGGATCCTACCACAATATACATCACATGACTCTTCTACATCTTCCACATACAAGACAGATACAAGATAGGCAATATATGTATACTGTAACGTAATACAATACTAAATAGTGTACGTCAGCACAACCACTTTTTTACTCAAGGTAATTATAAGGCTACATGTTTCAACTATAGATTAGTCATCTTCAGGCCTATTTTGTTAATTGTGTCACAAGATGCTATGCACACTTTGCATCATCAAATTAAATTGTTTGCCTCTAAGGGCGTGACCAACAATGTCTCAAACAAGGTGTTATACCAAAGTTCTCCTTATACATGTGACGCCCTTAGAGACAAATGATATAATTTGATGTATTCCATGGATGTGAATGCGATGGGATCCCAAAGTGTGCATAGTATCTTGTGATACAATTGACAAAATAGGCCTGAAGATGACTAATCTATAGTCGAAACATGTAGCCTTATAATTACCTTCAGTAATAAAGTGGTCGTGCTGACGTACACTGTTTAATGTTATATTATGTTACAAGCACATCGTGATGCTTCCATTAAAAAAAAAGTATACTGTAACACTGTGGTATGTTCCTGTCACCATTTAACTGTGAAAACACAATGTGCATTCTGTGTGCGTTGTTGAGCTACATGTCATTGTCAACTGCGTAAACAAACGGAGTGTTTCACAACAATGTTTTTATGGTAAATTTATGTCACTGACAACAATCCAAGTTTTATGCACCAATTTTTGAAAGAAATTATATTTCAACCAATTTGCACTCTTTTCATGTGTTGCATATAAACAATGTACTGAAACAAAAGAAAGTTTATATATATTTATCTAACACACTGCCTTGCACAACACAATTACATATCTTTCAAGTTACCAGTTGGACAGGCCATCATCAGACCTATATGACATCAAGATCTCTGTGAAGAACCATATAAAAAAACTTGTATGTTAACAAGAGCTACAGATCACATCCCCTTTACAAACACGTCATAAAACCTATGTTAAAATACGATGTAAAATTGGATGATAATAAAAACAACAGTATTTTTAGAAAAGATGGTAAGCAGTTTAAAAGTTGTTAGGTATAAAGCACACTGCAGTCCTGATTTTTACAGTTCACTTGTTTGTTTGTTTCCTCATGATTATCTTTAGATGTACAATATGGCCAAACAAACAGTAATGACATGTAATTTGTTGCATTATTTTCTCAAGTTTTGTAACAGCTGTCATAAACAATTTTATGAGATCAGAGGGAACTAACCAACTATGAAGTAATAAGCATTAAATATTATGTGCACATGGCTGTATTCTTGCCTTAGTTATCTGGAATCCAAAGCGTATCTTTTCTACACAGAATTGTATAGTCACATGTGGTGTGTCTGGCTGTACTATAATTTTCCACATCATCTCATAAATGGCACAATTTTCATAAAAAAAATGTATTTACCATAAAGTGTGTGCTTTGATTTTCTCTACACATTTTTCTACAACATTCCTCATTCTAAGAAGAATTCAGTGACATCATAAATGTAGAAAGGTCTTCATATAAAGTACCTGTTATTCTTGTCAGATTTTAATGAAACTTGAATTTTGATAGATTTTCATTTCAAAAAATCTTCAAATATCAAATCTGTCCAGTGGGAGCTGAGTTGTTCCATGTGGATGGATGGATGGATGGACAGACAGGCAGATATGACAAAGCTAAGAGTCTCTTTTCACAGTTTTGTAAATGAGCCTAAAAAGGGGTGTGAGATGAGGTCACACTAAATTAACAACAGAAACACAACTGCCAAGGTTAGTAGGCGCAAAAAAAAAAAACCCACTAGGGCTGTATAAAAACAGCCATAACTGACCAACACATATGCTGCATAACAAGGTACTTTGAACACCATGCCATGCCACACAGTGTTGACACTAGCCTCTCAACTAGACTGCATCTCTCGCTAATTTAATTTACCTGTAATAAAGGGGCTGAGTCAACAACATTGATCTCCAATCTTCTGTCCTCTAGATCCTGTGATCCTCTGTCCTTGGTGGATCTTGGTCTTTGTCTCCTGACAGTAAACACTTGTTTTCCTAAAACTGATATTTTCTGGGGTGGGGTGTCTGAAGGTTCTACAGGCTGCTGTGCTGCTAGGCAGGACAACTGGTAAGCAATTCCCAATATGTGAAGTTCTCCTACTAATTTTGGAGTAACAGTCAATATTACCTGCAAAAGTGGAAATGACATTAAAAAATTTCATATTGGACACCAAGAACATACATAAGCATTCTTTACAGATACTAGGCTTGTTATTGACAGTATACCAAACTGAAGCTCCACATTATTTAGTGTATGGGTGAATATCCATCCCTATTCCTTTTAATCTCAACACTGTGTATCTCATTCATTTAAAACTACCTATGATATTAATGATAAACTCATGTAACAACAATCATAATAGAACTTAACATCATTACTCTGTGACCAGCCAAAGTGCTGAGTCAGAGACATTAACCACATAAAATATAAGCATGTGATGATGTTCTGGCCACACCTGTCACATCCTGCAAGGGGGTACTGAAGTAAACATGTGCACACACACACACACACACACGCACCTCTAATCTAGTGCCACTTTTGTCACAACAAATCCCATACAAAGCCACCCAGCACTGAACCTAAGGCTCCACAGAAAATTACACTTTAATTATGGCACTGTCCTAAAGGACAGTGTCTTAATTTGAGACCAGGTCCATTCTTCAAATAAATTTGAAATATACTGTTGGCTTGCTGAGTCCATTACAACTTCAGTAGGGCCCTTCTAAATATCTTCTTCTCATTTATTTTTGAGCTACCACAGTAGTGCCAAGAACTAATTTATTTCAACCTGTAATGTCCTCTACTTCATGTGTGATACATATTTCATAACAAGAATGTGGCACTGGATTTTTGGAAACTATGTGGGACAAAAAGCCAAGGACAGGACTGAACACTAGGTGGAAATATCATATCAAATCAAACAGATAAAACATTTAAAGCAGTACAAGCTTTCAGAGATAATTCATGGGGTTGATATCAGGTTGAGATTCAAATTAAAAATTCAAGAATACCAAAAAGCAGAGTTACCCAATCTGCAGGGCTCAAAAAATGTTGGCTCTACCAATTATATAAAAATTGTGTCCGACAGATACTTCTAATCAAGAGACACCACACCCTGCCAGCCATTCTGGAGCTACACCTCATCAGCCTACATACAGCCACTCTTATGTTACACCCATAAACAATATACCATTTACTTTTTAAGAGTACTGTTACATTCTCTGGACAAATTAAAAAAAAAACTTTTTGCACTCATCAGCATTTTTTATTCATCACAGTAGGTTTGCTCAGCCCTGCTAAACTGTGCACTAGAGGCATGGTGAGCTGAGCTGCCATGACTTTTTGTGTCTCAAACTTGAGTATATATATACAGCAAATTGCATGGTGAAAAGTGTACATACTTCCTGAACACAATCTGGTTTCAGCGTAACAGAGCTGATGTGCTGGGTGTGAACAGGACTCTCAGCTGTTTCTAACATAATCTCATTATCTACAGGCTGTGACGTGGCCCCATTAGATTTCTTGAAGTTCCATAACAAACGAACATCATGAAGAGGCAGCATGACATGCAGAGGGTTACGCAGCATCACACAGACAGTCACTGGCTCTGTAATACCAACAAGTTGGACAATTAGAAATAAGAAATATTATTATGGGATCTACAGAACTGTCTTACAGAGCATACATTGATAGCCATACAATGTAATTAGTTGAGAATTACATAGCTGCAGCAATTTGTCATGCAGAATCATATATAGCACAACACAGTAAGTTACATATACTGCACAATTAATATCAAAACAGTATCTCTTTATACATTGTCTGACACAAAAAAAAAAAAGAGACTAACCCTATAGCTCGGGAACCAAGAGTGGGAGGGGAGAGACAAATGGACGGCTATAGAACATGTTCTGAACTGTCACAGTGTTACAAGGCTCAGCTCAATCATTTTACTCAGTACAAGTTGATACATTTTCAAATATAGGCGTGTTCTTATCCTCGGTCGGAAAATGTCGGACTGCAAAAGGGAACAATGAGTTAACATCAAGTTTCTTGTTAAACTGAAGAAATCCGAAATGGAAACGTTTCAATTATTGACTGAGGCTTATGGTGAAGATTGCATGTCTCGTGCACACGTGTTTTAATGGCATAAACGATTTTCAGAAGGCAGAGAAAGCTTGAAAGATGAGTCGTTCAAAGTTCAAGGCCATATTGATTGTTTTTTTTGATATCCAGGGTATTGTGACGACAGAGTGGGTACCCAGCGGCCATACGGTAAATCAGCAGTATTACACTTAAGTCTTGACGAAATTACGTGAACGTGTAAGAAGGAAACAACCGGAAGTATGGAGATATGGGTGGATTTTGCATCAGGACAATGTGCCAGCCCACGACGCATTGTCTGTGAAGTAATTTTTAGCTAATAAAAACATCACTGTGCTTGAGCACCCACTCTACTAGCCAGACCTCACTCCTGCGACTTCTGCCTCCTCCCAAAGATCAAGTCAGTGCTCAAAGGAACCCATTTTGTGTCGGCAGAAAATGTGAAAGCAAAAACGGCGGAGATCCTCAACAGCCTTACAGAATATGACATGCGGAACTGCTTTGAACATTGGCAGCATTGTATGCAGCTCTGTGTCAACTCAGAAGGGAACTATTTTGAAGGCGATTGTAGCTGATTTCCTGAATTTGTTAAATAGAAAGAGTTACAGGCACAGCCTATTTTTTTTTTTTTGTGTTGGACCTCGTATAATGCACACTCCTACATGTTTCAAAATTTCTTTGTCACCATCAGGGGATTTTACATTTGTGCCTTGGCAAGTTACATCAATTCTTAAAACTGAAACTGTTAAAATCACAATTCCATAAAACAACACGTCACATAGCCCGATACTCACCCCAACCCAGTACAAGCTAGACCAGCACACTAACAACATCAACAAGTGGTAAGGCCATTTTTGAGTATATCCAATATGTCCACAATATACCTCTATTTCCATGCAATAACATCCATATTTATTGCAGATTGTATATGCAGCCACAAATACACACTGCTTGCACAAGAGATCGTAATGTCACACAAATTTTATTTTATCACTAAACAATGATTAAATAATATTTTAATATATCTTAATAATTTTATGGAAAATGTAATTTAATAGCTTCAATTTTAAGAATTTGTGTAACTTGGCAAGGCACAAATGTGAAACTCCCTGATGATAACACAGAAATGTTGAAACATATAGGAGTATATATTATATAGATACTGTTATATATACTGTTGTGATATTAATTGTTCATTTGTTGGTTGTAATAAACACAATAAAAATGAATGGTACATGCATTAAAATAATCAGTGAGTTGTATACTATCATTGTGGATTGTTAGGTATCATGACAGTCTGTTGTGAGATAATGAGGTCCTCACAGCATAACTATGAAGCTTACTTACTGTCTTCTGGGATGTGATGAAGTGTAGTCTGGAATAAATTTACAAATGTGGGCACATAGCAAATAAACTACATGGCATCCCTGGGAGTAACCTTCATGAGTTGGTTATTTCCCAATTGTTAATCAAAAAACCACTTCAATGATTCAAATAATCATTTCATCACCATTCCTATATGACAATGATGCCTCCTTCTAAGTACATTCACACTAACAGTGTAGTATCATACCTCCCACAATTCCAGTAGGCCTGATTGTGTTATTTGTAGTACTGGAGTAGAGTTTCACGGTTGGTTTGAAGATCATTGGTAATGAACCTTGTGCCTCAGCAACCAAGAGCTCTTCTAATTTGGACCACCTGAAATGAAGACTAAATGTTGCATGATATCAGACTTCCGCTGCGGTGTACAAGAAATCTTCACTCTTCTGGGAAGCTACACGGCGTATATTGGTAGTTATTTGCAAACAGGGAGGGGGTGAGGTACGTCAAAACATAACTGTCTTGTATCCTACTTTATTATGCTGATGATGACATGTTTTGGCCACTGTGGGCCATCTTCAGGTCACAAAAATTTATATAGAGGAAAACTATACAGAGTACGATCATAGCATATGCTATGATCGTACTCTGTATGTCATCATCAGCATAATAAAGTAGGATACAAGACAGTTGTGTTTTGACATAACCCACCCCCTCTCTAAATGCTTATAACACAACTGGGATGATGCACCTGCAAATATTTTGGGACAACTTACCGGTCCCATCTCCAAGGGTCAAGTAGACCAAGAAGTAGACTGCTTTACCTTTGAAGACGCTGTTTTGAACAATGTAAATAAAATTAATGCATTCCAACCAAAGAATGAGTTTTCTCTGTGGTTACTAATATAAGATTAAGTTTACCAATGGTGTTCACAACCCTAAAACCCATGCATTTACATAAATAAAAGTACCTCACCTGATGTCAGTTTCATTGGTAATACAATCCGAAAATGTGATGTCTGTTGCAGGTACAATATTTGAGGCTCCATCTTGAAAGGGCAGGGGAGAAAGGGAGCCTAACAAAACTCGGACAGCATTGCCATCAACTAAGGGCAATGGAAAAACAGGAAGAGCATTCCCCATGGAACCTTCTTCAGCAATGAGTTGCTAGAACAGATAATAAGTGTACCCAAAGGTACTGTATTTTGTCTGCCACCTCAATAATTATGTATAAAGAAAGCCTGTGAATATCTCCAATACAACCTATTAAAATTTAATAACACATACAATTTTTATAGTTACTGGAACCTAACTGAATGAACAATTCACTGTATTCAATGCTTACATGTGACAGAGAACGCAAGACAGAAAGGTGCAATAACAATTATTTTGGGGAAGTAAAGTGTGACACTGTAATCAGTAACAACCCAAATCAAGACTGGGGCAAATGGTCAACTTTTCCAACAAAGGCACATTGCTCTCTCTATCTTGTTACTGTATGGTACAGCCAAGCTGTCTTCTGATTTCCTTTCACATCAGCATGTAATCTCATCTTGCCCTACTCCGAACCAAAAAACTGCACGTTTCTGGGGTATTAAGCAGTGAGTAGTAGTAAGAAATTACCACTACTCAACTCACTGCATAATAACCCAGAAGGACGTAGTCCCCAGCTACTTTGTGGCAGAAGCCTGAAGTCACGCAAAATCAGAACCACTTGTCACACTATTGAACACCCTAGACATATCTTAGTTGAAACACACTTTTGTACATTCAAAATGGATACCCAATTACATCTGTGTAAACATCATACAATATGCACAACCCATCTTAATATAAAGGGCTTGGATTTCATTCCTCAATCTTGTTCACTACATAATAACTACAATATCCCTGAAATGATTTTGATATTATACATCTCCCAAGCAATATACATATGTACAAATACATTTACTTCCAACAAATTGCATATCTGTTGGTTAGCATGTATACTATTACTTACCTCATATGTTTTGGCTAACACCATATTTACTCGACAGCAAGACAAGGTTTTTCCTTAAATTTAACATGTAAATATGTGAGGTTGCCTTAAAGTCATGTATGAAGTGTCAAACCAGATTGCTGTGGACCAGACCATGCATTGCCAAATCATGACCTGCATCACCAAATCCTCATTTGTACAACGAGAGAATACAGCAACAATAAGTTTAACTGGAAATTTTTTTTTGACATTCTCTTAATTTCTTAAGGCCACACATTTCAGAAGCTGGCTCCATTTCTGTCTTCAGGCAAAGACATGCCTAACCTCATGGGTCCCTTAGATCGACCTATTTCATTATTGGGCACTGCACGAATGGTAAACTTCTTAAGATATGCACTTGACAACAGGTCTAGTCCAAGGGTAGTAACAGGAAAATGGCTAATGTAAAATTAAAAAATGACCTACAAGATGCAAATATAAAACCTGGACCAACCCACAAATTAAAAGCCGTAAAAAGAGCCATGAACTCAGATTGATCAGGCAACAGACACAACATAAAAATCGGGAACACAGGTATTTAAAACTCTTAATACCACTAACACCATCTGTGCAGAAAACTATGAATATTCATCATGGATTCCAGTTAAGTTTATAAACCAAGAAACACAGATGCATTATTTAGACAATGTGCATCAAAACAGCATGGCAGCATGTCTCACCAGAAGTGACTGTGAAGGGTTTGAAGAAGTGTTGTATATCCAACGGAATGGAAGAGACTGATGATGATGTGTTGTGGAATGGCAATGTACAGTATGGGGATGTTAGGAGTGAGTGTGAGGGAGACTGGTAAAAGCGTATAGAATCTGACATGCTTTGTGTATTAAGTGTATGCAATTTATAGCAAAATATTTCTTCTTAGCATACATTTTAGTTTTTAGGGCTCGTTCTTACATTTGGAAAAACACGTTTTCCTTTGACGGACTTGTTATATTTGAGGGGTCGTCATTAGAGTCGCCTTGAATTCAGGTAAATATGATAATAGTAACAGCCAACCTCAGACAGACTGCAGACACAAAGGTGTACTTGATGCTACAACATATCATCATTAATTGTACTTGGTAGGTGATATGTTCTAAAATTAAATGCTTAAAATATCAATATTTGATATTAAAAACAACTGCTGAAATTAAGTTAAAATTGTACAATATTTGCAATAGTGTTTTATTTGTATTTTTTTGCATCCAAACATCTAAACACCTATAGTTATCATTGATCCTAGTTGGATCATAAATCCAGTATATCACAAAGGATGCATAGGTGACAAAACAACATTCAGTGTGGGGCACATACCAGGACTGTACAATGACAATGATATGTTGTAGTAACAAATGCTTCTATGTGTCAACAGTCTCAATATGGATGGCTACATTATTGTTAGCCAAAATGTGTTATAGAAGTAATAATATACATTTTAACCAACAAATCTGCAAGTAGTTGACAATAAACAGAGTCTTAGGTATCTCTCAAGTGAGTTCTATTTCCTTTTTCATATTAGAGGAAGGAAAGAAATTCACAATCTGCTGGGCCCCAAGGTATAACTACATGAACTACATGCAGCCTGTACCCATTTTTACCAATATAGACCATACTACAATACCTGCTGTGTTGTGAGGAATTCCCTAAGAAATGCTGCTTGCTGGGCAGCAGACTGCCGACTCGCAGGAGTCAGGAGACAGGCAAATGCTTTTGTTGCTTCTGCAATCTGCTTTAAGTTTGAAGCCTGACGGCCAATTGTAAAGTGTATGTGATCTTCTGCCAAACTCCAATTCTTATCTTCAAAGAGCTGCAAATAAAATAAATATTTAAACTCTGGTGCTGTCAATAAGAAAAAGATACGTCAGTTGACTTTGTGCCAGCCACTATTTATAACATATTTAGAATATGCTTATTAATGTAACATTTTATCCATGCAAAAACAATAGCATTATTCCTGTGCATTGAAAAGTATACCGGCACATACAACATACATTTCTTTAACTTCTTATTTTTTGCACGGAATTTCTCAAAACCAAGCAGTGACGTTACACCTGTCTATATTAGGCGAAAAATCAACACATGTAACAAAACCATCCAATCCATGACACACAATGATAAATACAATTCTTAGAAAAATACTCACTCATTCACTAAAGATAATGTTCATATATGTCCTTCATCCTGTTCACATTCAGAATGTGGTCGAGTAATGTACTCTTGGGAGAATAATAATAAACCTCCTGACTCCATAAATCACAGGGAAATATGTTCACCAGCCACACAACTATCAGCCTCTTCAAAAGAATGCTGTCCCATGGACTTAATT
>Ga0131853_10002523_pt1 | contig 32679 bp, 10 predicted proteins | sample TergutLab28metaG_FD_92764 | JGI IMG/M metagenome (GOLD analysis project Ga0131853, IMG submission 92764) | Labiotermes labralis P1 segment gut microbial communities from Petit-Saut dam, French Guiana - Lab288 P1 (version 2) (version 2) | ecosystem: Host-associated > Arthropoda: Insects >... | reverse complement strand
ATTAGGATGGATCTCCAGGAGGTGGGATGTGGGTATGTGGACTGGATTGGGTTGGCCCAGGATAGGGACAGGTGGCGGACGCTTGTGAGTATGGTAATGAACCTTCGGGTTCCATAATATGCGGGGAATTTCTTGACTAGCTGCAAACCAGTTAGCTTCTCAAGAAGGACTCTGCACCATGGAGTAAGTAAGTATAGCATGACAATAATATCAGTCCCGTTACAGGCCTGGAGTGGCCCAGAGGGTTCTAGGACATTAAGGGTCCCAGATTTCATGACAACGGCACAGGATGGTGGTAACGTTGTCAGCCTTACGTGCCGGCCGCCTTTACCCCCAGGAAACGCTCCCGATACTCATTTCTGTTAGAGGCTGAGTCAACCTCAGGGCCATAGTGCAATCCAAAGGATTTTATGTCCATGAAAAATTCCAATGACACCAGCTGGGATCAAACCAGCAACCTCCCAACTTGTAGCACAGCACCTTAACCACTGCACCACCGCGGTATGACAATAATATACAACATGAAAATTACCTGTTGTGCAAAGAATATATTGTTGACAACATCTTCATCCTTAACAAAACTTTCACTCTGATCTACAATCTTCCTTCTGGAACGTCTCTCCTCAATCCAACGAAACAAAAAAATAAATCCGTATACTGGGCCTTCAAGGGACTTCTGGAGATCATAAATTTCTTCCACCTGTACACCTTTCACTCCAAAATCTTCCAGCAGCAATGTAAATAACCCTGGAAGAAACACAGATTTCAAAATTCTTTTGTATGAACAACAATTTTATGCACAATAAATTCAGAAATTTCTTAGCAGCAATAAAAAATACAACTGTTACAGTTCTGTTTTATACAAACAATAATTCTACACCCTAACAAATTGCGTTACTCCCTGTTATTGCATAACCCAAAATTTCAGTCCTGCCAAAACAAAATATATAACTGGCTCTGATAATGCATGTGGTGAAAACTGTCATCACAACCAACTTCTGTTGAAGAATTTTACTACTACTAAACCAATGCAAAAAAAAAAAAAGTAATGACAGTAGCATTTGCCTACATTTTGTTTCTGCTTTCTGGTTTCTGCCATGTATCAACTGTGAAAAACAATTCGGTTTGGCACTCCAAAGTTAAAAAAAAAAAAAAATACATCAACTTATCCTGTCTGTTGTTGTGTATTTCTTCCTTGCCACTGCTTTTACAATATCCAATGCATTAAAGTTTTAGTTTTTCAGAACACCTTATTGTAATTTTTCTTGTCATAACAGTACAGAACAAACTCCATAATATCATATACGTTAACTGTTCCACATATTTTACCACTTCATGTGTTACATTTTCTAGCACCTGATGTAACCTGGATACCTGTTGGTTTTGAATTTAAATTCTGTGACTTAAACTTCCTTAGACCAAGTAACATTTACAGCAAAGTACATAACAAACATATTTTCACCTACAGTTGACACAATTTCAACACAGCTTATCAGAGTTCATCCACCACCTTCAAAATCACAAGTACTAATAGCACAGAGAGAACAACACCAAAACTATATTACTCTGAAAACATGGAAACCCATGGCAACACTGTGTGATCCAAGAAAGGTGATCTACACTCAGTTACTGTTTTAACTGACAGGTTCCTATTAGCACTACAAACTCAAGCCTAACCTAAAAATTTACTGTTTCCAACACATGCATAGGGCCTACAATGATTGGACAGTGTCAAACACATCTTATGCATTGGTGTCACAGTGTTCTACTGTTCACGATGTTACCGATAATGGTAAGTAAACATGTTTACCATTCCTATACACAACTAAAACTTTAAATTCCGTAACCGAGTCAAATTTGAGATTGCAACCAACTGTTCAACTAAAACTGCTAAGCAACAACTGTGTCATTAGTCACAACGAAAAAAAAAAAGCATTTTAAAGCGTTTATATAATGCAATTATTTCACTTGGTCCCTAGGGATGAAATACAATCGAAAAAACAAGAGACACGGGTTCGAAGCTCTTTTGTGCACAACTGCTGTAAGACAACGTAACTATTCTACAAAAATGAAACGCATCGAGCAATTACACGTAAATGAAATTTCTAACGCTAAAATTATTATTCCGCCACCTAGAGGTCGAAAAACATGACAAATATATCAATATCATAGCCCACCTGGGTCGCTTTCCAGCTCGAGCCATCCTTCTGTCAATCTGTTTATATCGACTGGCATCCCGATTATCTTCACAATGACGCGGGCCAGTTGTATCTTAGTACGTATGTTACCATTAATATTGTAATGTCAATGTCCGGAAATTTTGTTCCATTAAGAAAATCGAATGTCACTTTCTCTTCTTCGCCTTGCTTTCTCTTACTAGACTTTCATCCACCAGATGTCGACTAAACTAGCTGCGGTACACAGTTATCGCGTAGAATGCGCATGTCATTAGAAACGGAGACGAAAGGTTTATGTAGGGGAGGAATTTGTTCCCGTTTCAGAGTATCGTGTGCAGAGTTACTATGCAGTACACTTCTGGCTAGCACACGAAAAACATTCGCTTTCCAGGCCATACAGTATGCACAAACCAATTCACTCCCCCTTCTAACCCTCCTTTCGTCTGTCACTTTTGTCCAGACGAGGTAGACAATTGCACGGATGAGAGCTTTATCGCATCAGTGCACACATACATATATGAAGTTCCTCCCGCATCTGCGTCCCGGACCTAAGTCTGCAATTTCTGTGTTGTGCGTGTCTTCATCTTTCTTTGGTAGATGGCAGAAGACTGTATTTCACAGTAATATTCGAATGACATTTGTTTAAAAACGTCAGTTACACCACGTTACAATTGACTGCGTTGTTATTTATTTGCCGCTGACACAGTACCCCTAACAGACTAGTAAAAACAAGTAGACGTAACGTTGGTGGCACACCCACCCAGGGGTAAAACAGGAATGAGCTGAGAGCGTAAGCAAGGGACCACGCATCCAAGGCCCTTTGGTCCTCCCCGAGCAACGCAACCCAATTAAGAGGAAGGACGGAGTACAGGCCTCCATACAACTCCAGAACTTTTAAAACTTGACACCAGCTACTAGCAGCACCGTGCCTCTAGCCAGAGCACACCTCCACAAATATAATTACTTCAAGCAATAAGGCCCGCATGTAGAGATCTCTGCACCACGTGCGCGCTGAATGTATATAGTAAGACCTTAAGTTCTCTTAAGACAACCTGAAGATGGCCAGTATAGCCATTAAATACACGTTAAGTGATATCATTGTGTTTGACTGCATACCATTTCCAATTGTCCCTAACATGGTTACCTAGCATTCCATGCCAGGTTTATCCAATTCTATCTTGTAAACTCTGTTCCAGCCACCATTTATATTGTCACTGCTTTGAATGCAGAAAGTGCAAATAAAGTATTATACATCTGTTCGGAAGGTGTAGTTTCAATGGAACCATCAACCAGAATGCAAACAAGAGGAAGAATGTTGATCTGCAATGCATCAGTGCAAGATATGGATGAGCTTTTCCCAAAGTACTAGACAAACATTTGGTAGGTCATTATGTATGATTGGTTGATGTATAAAAGTAATGGTGTAGGATATTCATTGACAAAGTAACGGGGGAATGGAGGAGATTGCATAATGTGGAGCTAAATGATTTGTACTCCTCACCCAATATTGTGCGGGTGATAAAATCGAGAAGAATGAGATGGGCTGGGCATGTGGCGCGTATGGGTGAGGAGAGGGAGGTGTATACAGTCTTGGTGGGGAAGCCGGAGGGAAAGAGACCACTGGGGAGACCTAGGCGTAGATGGGTGGATAATATTAAGTTGGATCTCCAGGAGATGGGATGTGGGTATATGGACTGGATTGGGCTGGCCCAGGATAGAGACAGGTGGCAGACGCTTGTGAGTGCAGTAATGAACCTTCGGGTTCTGTGAAATGCAGGGAATTTCTTGACTAGCTGCAAACCAGTTAGCTTCTCAAGAAGGGCTCTGCACCATGGAGTGAGTATGGAGTAGGATATGCATTATGCCATGGGGTAGGAAAACTTGGATCAATGATGACACAAGGGCTCAAATTAGCAAGTGAGCAGGCAGAGGGATATTTCAAAATTATGGCAGTTAAAGAAGCAATACAACATTTGTCAATTCTGAAAAACCTTCTCAACATAAATTACTGATCTCTCACAGATCTGCTTGTGAAATATCTTGTAAATAAAGCCAACTTGGTGCACAATTTTTTATAGCATATTTATTCTTAGTATATTTATCAATCTCTACATGTTTTGGGCAACTATGTGTCCATCATCAGGAGAAACAACTGTGTTCATGTGACACTTGGTAATTATTATTCTGAAACAAGTGGATAGTTTAAAACCAAAAAGGTGTACATCATAAAACGAAGGGTGTTACAGGCACGTGATAAAATCTCAATAAAATTCTTACGTAAATAATACTATTATTCGAATGACTTGTTTTAGGTTTGTATGTGTGCATAACTCTTGGTCATGTTTAAAGCTTAATGGTGATGTTTAGGCTACATCAACATAAACATAAGCATCATCATTAAGCTTTAAACATGACCAAGAGTTATGCACACATACGAACCTAAAACAAGTCTTTCGAATAATAGTATTATTTACTGAGAATTTTATTGAGATTTTATCACTTGCCTGTAAGTAACACTCTTCATTTTATGACCTATGCCCTTGTAAGTTTAAACTATCCACTTGTTTCAGAATAACAAGTACCAAGTGTCGCATAAACACAGTTGTTTCTCCTGATGTTGGGCACATGGTCGCCCAAAACACGTAGAGATTGATAAATATACTAAGAATAAATTGTGCACCAAGTTGGTTTTATTTACAAGATTATACAAGGATGCACGGTCAACAAAACATAAAATGTTGCATGTGAAATAATTTGTTTCTAGAGAAAAAATAATGGAAATGCTATGCCAAATCACAAGTCAAGCAGTATGAAATAATACCTTGTATTCCACACTGTCTATCACAATGAAACATCTAATCATCCATCATCAAATTTGTCAGTGTTGTGCAGACACTGCACTTCCTACTCCACATAAAATTCTGAAAAAGCTGGTCAAATTAATACCTGAAAATGATCTAAATGAATATCAGTGATATTTTCCCCTTAGAGGTAGCATATGACAGAATTTGTGTTTTGACATAGCAGAAATAAAGAACAGAATTTAAAAAAAATCACTGCCACTGAATAAACTATTACAGTTTTTACCCCAACATAAGAATACCCTGTGTATAAGGGGTCCCCCATTCACAACCTTCAATTTTCTAGCAAGTATTTTTACATAACATTTTTTTACATTGTGCCAGCATATACGGCAACCAACCCCCCCATCTTGCAGATGATGAATTATTCAAAAATTCTCACCTGATATTTGGATAAATATGATATGAAGGCTCCATGAAGTCAGTGGCAAGAAGATTATTGTTTTTGCCATAAAAATGGGTATTTTTGGTTCTGTTGTTCTTCCAGTATGTCTCTAAGACATGCAGGAGTAGCTTGAACATTTGTTATATGACTTGTTCTATATTTGTATAGAACAAGGATACTTATATACATATGACGGGTTTTATATCTGATGGTTGTTACTGACCACGGATCTTTGGAATGAGGGAAACACATGAAATGTGATCATCTACCATTACATAATCATTTGGCACTGCAGCAATAATCATATGATGCTAGCTGTGAATGACATACAGTGTTGTTTCAGCAGTGTGGCAGGTGGAAATATTTTTTGACAAACTAGAAGATATACTGTGGGTATGTGATGGGTAACATCAAGTGCCCATTTCATGAAGGTTGCTTAAAATAATTATACAGCTATGCAATAACATTTCTGGGAAGACAATGGATAAAAACTGCAAGCAGAGAAGTTCAGCACAATATGCTGAACTTAAAAAAATGACTACCATAAATTTTATGTTCACATGGGACTTGTGTTGAAAGCTCTAAAATAAAGTATTTCAAAGGAACTGCAAGACAGACAAACTACACAAGCAGTCTCACTGTCTCACTTCATTGAAATATTATACGTTCACATCACAGATACATCGTCCAAAAGAAAATCTCAAATTAATACTAAATGCAGGTACTAAATAGGAATTCAAAGGATTTTAGTTGGAGAATTTTGGTAAAGTGCCAACAATCGATGAAGCCAACTTGTTTCAAACACTATATGAGAGCAGTAAGTCACATGTTGACTGTAACAGCTTTGTATATTAAATTCAGAAGTGACCATATGTACAACAGAGAAAAATGTGGCAATTTAATAAACAATTCTGACATATTTTGGGTCACAGAATGGATTAAAGGAAGAGACAAATGTTTTGGGAACAAATAATACAAGAGATTTAGCTTCAGTGTTTTTAAGCAGATACTTCCAGGCATTGATTATGTGAGATCATGTTTAGTGCCAACTACAATATCACTCCATAAGACTTTTAAAAACACTACAAATACATTAAGCATAGCAACTGCTGAATGTGCACAATGGTTCCACACACCTTACTTTATTATATCTGCTACAAGAAAGTCACTTTCATTCAAGTCATTTACTCCTTTCCTATTTATGTTATGACCAGTTGTACATGTAGTAATTGTAATCTGAAGATGAATGCCACACTCTGAGTAACCTCATGCAAAATATTATAATCTGTGCATTAATTTTTATAAGCAATTATTGTACCACACTTGTGAACTTTTAACCACTACGTGAACCTCCAAATGAGTTTCCTTTAGACCAGAATGTTCACATTCTAGGCTTCCAGAAAGTTACATGGAGAAATATATACATATTCAATAGTTGTAGAATAACCTATATTTACAAAATGATGTGGTAATAGAGCTTTGAAATTGGCGTCACCCCTGAGTCTCACGTGACTTACATTTCTCTCACACTTCACAACACAGATCTTAATGCATAAAAGGTAAAGATTGGGGTCAGATGTAAACAAAAACAATCAAAAAGCTCACAAATAATCTGTAATTGTGGCTTTGTTCACCAGAAACCTGATCAGGCCAAAATACAGGTTCACCTCATCAGACACAGCCATACAATAAATTGTGACAGCACATGGCCACATAGTAAGTCATGTGCACATGTTTTTGTTTGATGTATATTTGGTTGTGGATATTAAGATTACAAATATTTGCAAATCAGTCATAAGAGAATACATTTATGTACATTACGAATTGAAATTACTTATGTACAATACCAATACTGTGTTTTTAAAAAAACACAATTTTGGAGGTTGTGTTACTCAATTTCAGAAAACATGCTACAGCAGAAACTTGCAGCTTGGTAAACTGTCCCAGTGTTATTATTCCAACCAACAGTTCGCCCTATATGCCAATAAAATTATATTTTCTGTACATAAATGGGATTCTTAGCTTGACATTTCACTCTCCAAATATACCTAATCTTTATTAAAAACAGTTACTTTTAAGTTCCATGGGCCCGGATAGCATAGTTAGTTGGTCAAACAACTTGCTACAGGCTGGACGGTCCGGGGATCAAATTCCAGTGAGGGCAAGATATTCCACACCTGTCCAGACCAGCCCTGGGGCCCATCCAGCATACTATACAAAGGGTACCGGTTCATTCCTGGCGGTAAAGTGGCCGGTGCAGGGCGTTGAACATCCACCCACATCTAGCACCGATGTTAAAGAAAGCATAGAGCTATACCTCTACTTCCCGTCTGGGCCTTTGTGGCCTGTTCTAGGGTGAGCTTTACCTTTTTTATCTTTTGCTTTTTAAGTTCCAAACACAATATCACATTTTTGAATACAAGTACTGCAGTTCACTATTTAAATGCTAACAGTTTAACAATATCTGAATTGAAACATCACACAGAAAACATTAACTTGAATTCATATCTTGATTAAAATACTGTAGTTAAAATCATTCTCATATTAAAAAAAGCAAACACAATAACACCCTTTCATTAAACACAACAAACACAAAACTCAAGACAACACATCACCACACACATGGCACATCATGACACAATTTAACAACTTGCACATGGCCAGCTATCAGTTCAACTTACACTTTACATGTTTATTACATACAAATTACTATTCTTCAATGAAGTGAAGCAAATGCCAACAATGATATTCCAAATGCAGCACAATTAATTTACAGAAAATATTATAAACACCGCAAATAGTACATAACACTGGGCTCATCTCCAGGTTGTGTTTACAGATCCCAGCAAACAAATATAAGAAGCGATCTTACCAATAGCATAAAATGAACCTGCAGGATATGTTAAAGCTTTACTTTTTCTTTCAGAGTTGCACAGATATTCGTGTAATGTAACTGTTTACATTCCTATAGATAGATCTGTAGAGCTTAAGAGACAAACATTTTCTGCTCAGGCAAGAGAATACAACAGCCTAGGAACACTGCATGGCAGCAACACTGCAAGATTCTGTATGTCCTGCACTTTACAACCAGTTCAAGACTTGTATTATAATATCATGTCTATATGAACATTTGCTATTTGCAGATGACCAGTTTATTATTTCTGACAAAGAAGACAACTTACAAAAGGCAGTCTATTTATTATATAACATATTTAAAAAATATAATTTGGAAATTGCTACAAAAAAGACGAAAGTATTTGGTTTCTTTGGAACAGATTACCTAAGAACAAAAATTATTATAAATGATGAAACACTAGAACAAGTTAGCCAATTTACTTATCTAGGTTGCAGTATATCTTACCAATTTTCCAATGATGTAGAATTTAAATTAGCAACATTTTTACAATTAATAGGTACTATTAAGAGAACTATTTTTAAGAAAGTGAGAACAGAAACTGTTTTGAAAATATACAACACACTAGTTTTACCTACATTTTTATATGGGTCAGAAAACTGGACTCTAACAGCCTCACAAAGACGAAGAATTGAAGCGGCAGAAATGAAGTTACTGAGACCTCTGGCAGGCTACACCCTTCATGACCACAAAACAAATGACTACATACACTGCGAACTACGGATTATAGGCATACTAGACAAGATAGATGAATACAGACAGAACTGGCTTTCACACTTGCAAAGAATGTCAAAAAACCGAATCCCTTTGAAATCATACCACTAGAGACCACAAGGAAGGAGAACAATTGGAAGACCGAAGAAGCGTTGGCATGAGCAGCTGTAACTCTGGAGACAGAGCAGATCAAAGGGTCCAATCCTTGATGTTTATGATGATGATGATGATGATGAACATTTGCTATCTTTGTACTGGTGCCTTGCTAAAATATGTAAAATGCATCACATTCTGAAATGGCAGAATTTTTTTTTTTTTAAGAATAACTGCTTATTTATTCTGAATATTTTAAAATGTATTTAACATCCAACATAATACTTAATACAGTAAGGCATGTGTGCGATATCCAGCATCTTAGGGACCAAAGTGTTGTTAGATACTGTAATTTTCCAGATAGTGTAATGTTATACCTGATGTGTATTTTCTGTATCTACTAACATGGCAGACAGATCTAACCTTAAAAATTATCACTTCTAACCCCGCCCAGTATTCTGAGCTACACCTATGTTCCCTCTTCATCACTAATTATGTAACATAGTGCATATATAACCTGAAATAAATCAACAAGGCACCAAAATTTCACTCTTTTAACTATCACATTCACTCTTCCATCAACATCCAGTTGATGGAATAGTGAAATGTAATAGGCCTCTTCATGAACTTCTGGTTAATAGTTTTCTGGATCTTACAGTGCCAGATAATGCAACTTGTAGTGTAGTACTATCATTTGTAGGCAAGTATCACATTACACTTCAGTTAATGCATGCCCTCATGTAGATACCTCTGCCATGTTGTAAAGCATTAAGCTTCCTTTGCTACACTTAATGTATTGAAACATGGTGTTAAAGAACATTTATAGCAACTGAGCTGAATAGTGATGACACAGTGAGCTTATATGGCACAACAATGGACTGAACTTCCTTGACACTGATGTGGTAAATTATATGATTTTTAATTGGCAGAATAATTTATGGGATACGCCAAGCATTGCTAGAATATGGAATTAATAATTCAGAAGAACCTTAAATGTTGTTATGTATGACAAAAGCATCCTATTACCTTGCCAATATAGGGAGTTCAATTGGAAACCAAACCCAGACATATGGCAAGCTTCATAGACTTATGTTTCCTAGTATAATAAAGAAAATATGTAACATAACTTACTGCATGTTAGGGTAGGTGCTTGAAATAACCTCCTTCAACTCTCAGACATGCTTGACACTGCACACCTAATGACATGGCCACTGCATGAGTCATATACTACCAGTACTACTGTCATGCATATGGTTAAATTAAATCTCTATGGTTATACACTCCAGTTTAATCTGCTATGTGGCAGACATATGAAACACAGTGTAACGTAAATGTGTCTTGTTCAAAAGTGTGTAGTACAGTTTAATACCAAGGATTTTCAGTGTGTAAACCTATATAAGGAAGAAACTGCATGAAAAATTACATAGGAAATTTAGAATATGGTTTCCCATTGTTTCAGTTCCTTCAAAATCGATCATGTATAAGAGTTGAAGAAGGTCACTTCCATCACCTCCTTTAACATGTGGTAAGTTATGTTATACATTAAATGTGGAAATAAATGTAAGGCAATGAAGCTTGCCATGCAGCCGATTCAGTATTTAATTGAACACTCTGTACATGGTAATTTATGGCTTATATTCCAGTATAGTGACAGAAGTTTATAATTACAGCCAACTTTTAATAACGGACATCCTTTATATGCTATAATTGTGAAGTCACTTCAATATCTTTCAAGTGTACATTAAATACAAGAATGCAGAGTTCATATAGACATGACATCTCGTTTAAAATTCAGCCCCTTCGTCCATAACAGAGACTGTTTTGTATTGGTTGTAATGTAACCGGGTTTCAGCCACATAATTGTATGCTACAAGTCTTAGTAAAGGCTAGGGTGGTGATACAGGCGTGGTTTTCAACGGCTTCTTGTGTCGCCCTTTGGTTCTGCCACGCTTTCTTCTTCCGGTGGCATTTGCATTTCCTCTACCGTTTGTACTACGTGCTGTATTCCCCCCATTGCTGCTGCTGCTGATGCTGCTGCTGCTGCTGCTGATGCTGCTGCTGCTGCTGATGCTGCTGCTGCTGCTGCTGCCGCCAAGTGCATCTCCAATTACTGAATGTGAAACCAGTTTTGGGTCCGAACAATTCAGCTTCTTAAACATCCTCATAGCTTTTCTGAAAGGCTGAAATTAGTAGAACAGTGTTACATATTAGCAAACAGTATTACCAACTTGAAGTATCTGATATATATATATATATATATATCTGACCTTACTTTTTTATTCCCACGCTCAGTGTCTTGACAATCTTGTGTAGCATGACATAATGAAAAAATATGTCAACTTCTGCAACTCAAAATCAGAAGAACATGCCAGTAATATTCTGCCCCAATTTTCACAAATGTCAATAAAAGTGAGGGTTATATCCTGCAACAATTTATCACTACTGGTGTCGTGGAAAGTATCATTAACTGAAGATTTAGTAAAATCACATTCAATAACTCAGTAAATTCTACATTTTAACAGTGTCATGATTTTGGAACTGGTAAAATATGTGATCCAAATATTCGTACCAAAAATCTATGTTTGGACTTGTATAATCATTGAGAATACAAATTAAAATTTCTGTAACTGATAAAACTAATTATCTCAACATTTTACTGACTGTAATTTGTCATTTTTCCATCGATACCAATGATGTAGCAATAAAAAAAAATACAAATGGCGTTTGAAGCGTTGCCAAAAGTGCATATGAAGAAAATAAGACTGTTTTGCTCCTCTAAACAGATAGCAAAAAGGAAGTTACAAAAGTGGTAACTTTGCATTGTCTTTTCCCAGAATGTCTCACATATGGGGCACTTTATTCCAGTTAGGTTTTCATTAGTTTACAGGAATGTTTCCAACCAAATTCTAGGACAGTATTGTAAAGTAAGACAGTTGTAGCTTCTGGATTAATTGTCAGCTTACCAAACATCACTACCCTCTCATTTCTGTTGATGCAACATCATTAGATAGGTAAATCATAAATATAAATAAATTAAATTATGGCTTAATCTCATATTTATTCACGAGAACTGGAGGTAGAAAACACATCCTACGAGAATATAAACATTTTTGACACGATAATAAAAATTTCCTTGTTTCATTACCATGCTATATCCAAAGAGGAAAAAAAATGTATATATAAATTTTATTACCAACAAATTTCACAAAAAAATTCACTTACCCATGTACATACGAGACTATTCCAACACATTTTCAGCCATTTTTTTATAGCCATACTCAGGGGGTTCCAATACACAAAAGTATGCATCTGGAGTTAAAATTTAACTTTATCGGTAGTAAATAGTCAAATACACTGTATATATATTATTACAATACTTAAGAGTGGTGTTGGCAGTACAGCTGAAGTAAAATCAAGGGCATCAAGACATCTGAAACTGATAAATTCACCTCAAGACCTCAAGCTTGTTGAGTGGTAACTCTGAAAATGTAACTATTATACAGTAAATGTGATTTAAGATTCTAATATGTACAGATTCACATGAATAAAATATAAAGTACTGGTAAGTACATACCCTGTATATCATCAAACCATGTGCACTATTGCACAGATGATGTATGTCATCAAAATATCTACATGATCTCTCTAAAACAAGTGATTCACTTTAACCTGCAGTATTTTTACCAGGATCTGATGAATTTTGGAATGGCCTTTGAAGATTCTTCAGCTGAATAATTTTTATCAAGATGTGCATGGCAGAAGGACAAAATTTAAGGCAATTCTTTCATTTAAATCTCTGTATGGTACAGGAAAATACATCCTTTTATTTCATTTCAAATAATACAATAAGATAAAGGGTTCAACCACGGCACAATATTTCACACAATATTTCCTTACTTTGAAGACTTTCCACATTTTTGCTTATACATTTTCTACAACATTCAAATGCCAATGGGCGTATGAAAGAAATTAATTTGTACACTGTACTGTGGATGCCTAGTGTCTGAGTAAAAGAGCAAAGTTGATTATGCATGTGAACATCTAAATTTAAGAGCTGATTAACCCTTTAAAAATGAAGCACAGACTGCTTTGTTTAAAGACCTAGTTCATACCGCGCAGTAAACACTTTTCATCTCAGTTATAAAAACCAATCAGTTTATGCTGTAAGTGGCACAAGTCGCTGTTTGTTCTCAGATACATACAAAACATATAAATACAGTGTGGGCAGAGCGTACAGTTGTTGAATGTTAAACTTGTTGGTGCACTGTGTATTCAGCAGGCTTTAAAAGGTTAAGACACTGTGATTTCAGACACAGTATTAAAAGAAACAATTGTAGCAGACATGTTTACACCACCACCATATTTAATGCCCACTAATCCAAACAACTGAACCTGATCAGCAACGGGCACTTGCATGGGACTGGAAACTACCCTAATATGGACAAAGGGAGACATGCACCTACCTGCACGTAATTTTTCAAGAAAAACTGCAGTGTTGTGAGGAAGTAGTGTCATGTTGTCCACATTCAAACATACAAAATCCATTAACACATTTACTCATACATCAATTTCATGGGCTCATGAAGTTATGAACAATTTTCAAACAAAAGTCCACTTACTTTAGAATTTTTCCCCCATGGCATTATGAAGGTAGGTACAAGTTTTGCATCACTGTGACTGTGCCCCATGATAAGGTAGACTTCTCGGCTATTGCGCATCTTCTCTTCACAGCAGGTATCAGACTGTTCCAAGTAGAGCACTGGATGTGGCAACTGTTTTGACAGTTCACTACTGCTCTTCAGCACTTTCGGCTTTTTACACTTCAGCATCATCTTCCTAGCTCGTCGTATTTTTGTCTTCAAAGCTGCAGATAAAATTAGATACCATGCTTAAGTTTATATTATTTAAAGCTCATTTTCAATTAGATATTACAGATGTTTATCATATATAATTGGCGAATTCAATTGTGGCAATAATGTATGGTTCGGTAAACAGGACAAATAAACTTTACAATATAAAATTTGAAGATATCCTCGCGCTTAAGTAAGAACCATACCACAAAGACTTCATATTTCTTTTTTCACATTCAATTGCCTTGGGGCAAATGGTGGATCTTTGAAATGTATATGCGTGTAATGTAATGTAACGTAATGTAAAAGAGTTACCATAGCTGAAAATTTACACATTCCTAAACTCTGTGCTTGTTGGAGGTCAGTGGACAGACAGCCTACAGTCTAGTCACCTTACCTCCTCCAAATCAGTTCCAGCAGCCAAAGAGACAGCAGCCAAAGTGGTAAATCCCCATCCCTATCAGTCATCCAGGTAGTCACTATCCTAACTGAGCTATTTGGTTCATTAATAAATTTCTGACCTTGTGGTAATTTATCAACTGAGATTCAATGATCATGGTGAATAAACTAGAACAGGAATTTCAACCGCTCAAACATCATGCAACCTTATATTACCCTCTCCTATGCATCTGACTTTAATGTTACTTCTAAAAGGTCCTAAATTCTCATAACATTGCTGACAGATGTGATTTAATTTAGTCTCTGTGTGTCTTCATTAAAAAAATTAATGTACTAAAAACACTTTCTGCAGGCACAAGGTACAAAAAAATCCCAACAACTGTCTGACACCAAAATGTATTCTTATGTAGACACATAATCCCCTAAGCATCAAATCATCAACACGAACTGCTACACAGCTATATCATCCTTCATTTAATTTGCAGGTATTTTAAAGGAAACTGTATTTTGAAATAAAACATTTAATGAAATATGGAAAACACAGCATTCAGTCTGCACTTGGAGCTTATAGGGGAGCAATAACAGTATCGGTGAAGGCAAAAGTGCAAAATTGTCCTTATGCAATTGCAACCCATTACTTGTCCCAGCAATGCAAAATGAAATCATCTTCATTATGCCCAACAGCACATCAAGTGTAACAATACAAATAACCGACTGCTCAGCTCTGTATTGTCTGTATTGTTAATCTTACTGCCTGTTCAAATCTTTCTGTTTCAATATTGAAAATTTTGTAAGCAAATACTATTTATTCATTAGAGGGTTTAAACTTTCATCATCTTTCCTCACCTGTGCTATTTTTCATAACAGCCATTACTGATCTTGATATTCTTGTACTTTTACCAGTACCCTTTTAATTTTGTACAGAACTCATTTCTACAGTGATGTGGATCCAATTAATTTTTCTGTTAGACATATTACAAACAGTAATGTGTGAAGAATAATATGAACACAATTTACACAATACAAAAATGTGTAGGTACACAACTTCTAATCTAGACTATGGGGCGGACGATCCAGGGTTTTTATCCCAGCAGGAACGAGAGTTTTTTTTCTCTTCTCCAAAACATCCAGACCAGCTCCAGGCTCAACCCAGCCTCTTATTCAATGGGTACCAGTGGTTCCTTCTCTGGGAATAAAGCAGCTGGGTCGTGAAACTGAACACTCTTCCATCTAGCACCAAGGTTAAGAATGAGTGCCTTCATGGCATTTTTCTATGATAAAACCAACTAGATGCACCAATGTCTCAAATTTATTTTATCTGGAGTAACACTCTACATGTTTCAGACGGTCTTTCCGTCCATCATCAGGAGTTCAAGACTGTACATACAGCAACAAGCACATGTAAAACAGATACTGCCGACTGCTAGCTAGCAGTCGGCAATATTTGAGACATTGGTGCATCTAGTTGGTTTTACTATAGAAATATATTATGATGCGTGGCCCTATGAACGTCAAACTTCATGGCATCATCATCATCATCATCTTTATTATTCTCCATAAATCCAATCATAGATACATATTATGAGGATGTGGAAATGGTCACATAGCAAAACATTCCATAACTAAAATTATGTACAACATAGTTATTTTTAAATATCAAGAGCTCCAAAATCAGCATTAGTCATCATTATTTATCTAGATACATCAATCAACCATAAAACAACAGCCAAGAATGACTCTTTCTAATCCTTGTCATAGTAATTATGAGTCGTGGAGGCAAATCAATAAAACTACCTAAATGTAAAAGACAAAGACAAAACATGTGTGGTTATCTATTATACAGTTAAAGAATTTCTCCAAAGTATAAAATGAGTTGGAGTTAAGAAATCTTTCTAGGGCAATAGGAAAACGTTCCAAATCATTCATTAAACACTTTATGTTTGCTTGGAGGTGATTGAAAATCTTTATTCCAGAGTAATAAGCCCTCTTCTGAAATTTAGTCAAATTAGAGATGGATGGATGAAGATTGGTAATGTATCTAGTATTAAAATTATGAATCTCCATACTCATTGTGTACAAATGTTTGTTTTTCACTATGTATAATGAAATAGTATATATATATATATATATATACTGTAAATAGAAAGGTACTATTTCCATCTCTTTAGATAGATCTCTGCAGGAATTCTTGAGTTTGTTATGATGCTAATATTATTTTTTTCTGAATATTTTAATGCTGGATGTTGAGTTGCCCCAAAAAATTATACACAAGAATATCTTCATCTTGAACAGAACTTACAAGTTAGTTGATCTGTTGCATAATACCGAAATATAATTTAGTATGGTGCCACGCGAATAACGATGAGACATGCAGAAATGCAGGAAGCATGGATGCAAAGCTCCATGCTTCCTAGAACCTGACAGCAGATATCAGTGAGTGGGGGTCAACTTCACATTCCAGTGGCTTTAATCGCATAGAATAAGCTGGACAGAGGCTTTGTGTGGCGCACGTTCTGTGAGGCTATACATGATGAAATAGAATGCTGATAATAGCAAATAACAGAGCAGCACACTTCTTGACAATCAGCAGGCGCTAGGCTACTAAAGAAATTGAATATCAATCGAGGGTTCCTTATCATGTTCACGCCGGTTCTAGCCTAAACTGTCCTCTTAACCTGAGCCAAATGAATATATTCCACACCCTACCACCCTAACCCTTTTAATATCTATCTTAATATCATCCTCATAAATATACCTATATCTTCCTTTCCGATTTCTGACCACAGTTGTAATTCTCATGTTTCCCATGCGTGGTGTACGATCTGCACGCCTCATCATCCTTCATCTGATCGTCCAAATAATACTAGGTAGTGACTACAAAGTACGAAGCTCTTCGTGTTACAGTTTTCCCTACCCTCCTTCTAACTATTCCCTTTGAAGTCCAACTACCCCCCCCCTTTCCACCCAGTACCCCTATTCTCAGATACCCTTAATCTATGTTCTTCTTCCCTTATCAGTTTTACACCCATACTAAGAAACAACAAAAATTACAATTCTGTATATTCTGTTCTTTAGTGTAGACGGTATAGAGACTGGCTACGGGCTGGACGGTCCGGGGTTCGAACTCCGGTGACGGCAAGAGACCTTATCTTTTCCACAACCGTCAAAACCGGCTCGGAGGCCCACCCAGTCTTCTATGCAATAAACACCGGGGCTCTACCGGTGGTAAAGTGACCAGGGCGTGGCGTTGACCATCCATACCCAATCTAGCTCCGAGATCGAACATGTATAAAGCTACAACTCTACTCCTTCTCTGTGCTAGTCATGGCATGTTAAGGGTGGACCTTTATATTTTGTTCTTCACCATCTTAGACAGCAGACGGGACGGCAGAATAGTGTGAACCATGTGGCAGCAGGCTTGACTCGAATTTAATGTTATCTCCAAAAACGTGAGGACGCCAGGCAGAAAATGTAGGCAATAAGGGGACTTCAGACACGGTTTATGTTGCCCATAATTGGTTCACTCTCCACAGATCAGAAATGATGCCAAATCTTTAAGAACCGGTTCGGTGGGACCGAAGGAAAGGTGGAGGGGTTGACAGAAACGTCAATCTTGACATGCAGTACGGCATTTAAAAAAAAAAAAAGTTGCGAAATACGACTGGTTATCTCAAACGTGAATAACCTGGCTGTTAGCAGGGCCTTTTGTGATGCGTGTTGAGGGGCGTGGAGAATTATATTTGAATCCAATGCCAACCCCTTTTTTAAAATCACAATATATTTTAACGAAATTAGGGAGATACTGAAAGAATCACGTGATTACGAGTAAAAGGGAACAGTTCTACACACGGTGATTAGGGTTTATTACTATACATCTCTTAAACATTACAGATTTATGGATAGTTTATATTTTCAGGTACAAATTTTATTCTGAAATAAATAAAGTATATATGACATTAACGTATGTATTCAGACAACTGTCATCAACATCACCACCACCACCAACACTGGTAGAGCAATTTATTAAAACGAAATTTATTCCCAATTATTTCACAAGTTCATGGGATTTTTCAATTATAAAAGCAAATTTATTACAGAACTTATTGTGAAAAGTGGACGACAACTTGTTGGCTTATCTCAAAACAAACTATTTGAATTAAACCTTGTCCATGACAGACCTCAAAAGACATTCAGATCATAGGGAAAATTTTCGATATGAACACGACCTGATACAAGGAAAATTGGATCCTAGATTTATGTAGGACTAAACCGCACTGCGACCACATCGGTATCTGCAGCATATTAATATCCCAAAGGCAATGCGTATGGGATTTGTGGTGCACAAAGTGACATTGGAAGATCTTTTTCGATTCCTTTGATTTTTCCCTTTTAGTATCATTCCACCATTGCTCCACGTTCACAGTCATTCACACTGCATCGGCTGGACACTGGCAGTATCATTAAATATCCCTTCCCTACCAAAAGTGAAGGCGAATGCGACGTGCAAACGCGTGGGAAAACATCGACACCAGTACAGTAGATCTTTTCAGTCTTGAATTCTACATATGAAATTACATAGTACAACGAAACAGAGCAGCGACAACCATGAATGAATCCAGGTCGTTTATTAACAGCGTCGGGGTACACAGTTGGCGCACTTGGTTGAGGCACTGTGCTACAAGCCGGAAGGTCGCCGGTTCCATTCCCTTCCGGCCTTCCTATAGCCCTGGGGTCGACTCAACCTTTAACAGAAATGAGTACCAGGGATGTCTCCTGGGGGTAAAGGTGGCAGGTGCGTAGGGCTGACAAACTTAGCACCTTCATGTGCTGATTGTCTAGAAATTCTGGAGAACCTCAACCTCCTGGAACCCAGGCCTGTACAGGGTTTGCTTTACCTTTCTTTTGTCATTAACATCAGCCAGTTAGGGTAGATCCACATGCATTGTAACACAACGTTAAATTAGCGTAGCCAATTCCGTAAGGTGAAAGAGCTGAGTTAAAGAAGAGAAAGAAAGACTAGTGAATATCTCGCAAACGAGTCTATACGGTAGTCGTAAATCCGAAAATTGCATAAATTAAAATGCAACCGAGAAAAATATTTTTAAAATGTCCTTGCAAAAATTACAGTATACCAGGACAGTCACTGAATTGTAGATCCAAATGAAGTCAACAGCCTTTTTCCCCAACAGCGATATGAAAAGAACACTTTACTCTACAATAATTTGGTTCCAGAAAATGTTTCTAAATCCACTGCTCACAACGCTGTCTCGTTGGTTATGACGCCACAACATAAAACCTAATGAAAACGTCGTTGGTATTAAAAAAAATACCTTAATGAAACACATATTTACTAGAATACACCGCATATATGAAACCACACTTCTAAACTTTAGGCTCGAGTCCAAATATTTCGTGTCTTTCCTCAGTTCCCACATCCACGCTTAGTCCCACGGCCATTCCAATTATTCGCCAACAATCTGTACTGCCAGTCGACTATATATACACTGAGGAACTTAATAAAAGAGTCGTCAAACTAATCAAGGGTTGAAGGTTCAGGTCTTTTGAGAAGTTGCACCGTGTCGATTGGTAAACAAGTAACGCCGATACGAAGGCACGATGTGCTTTCGAAACGTCGTTAACTGTTTGCCTATTGGCATCGTGTCATATTCAGAAGAATTAAATCTTTGTGTTCCTTGCTTGTTGCTAAGTACATGAAAAACTAACTCAAATAACCCTTCTAAAGTAGAAATAAAAACCTGTCCTTGTTCGTGAAGGCATGCAGGGCGAGTGTTCTACTTCACTACCCGGCCGCTTTACTCCTCAGATAGAAACCCCTGCACCCATTGAATGGGAAACTGGGTATGCACGACAGCAGGCGTGGACGGTTTTGGAGATAAGAAAACCTCCTTTCCCTGCCCATACTCGGACCCCGGACCGTCCAGCCCAACGCTAATCGCTATTCCAGCTCCAAGGAATCCTTCTGGATAAGCTAACACTTCCTTACCGACTTGAGGAATTCCTCGCCATTTGTGGAATCCGAAGGACCATTACTTTGAACAGGGCTGCGAATGTTAAGATTAGCAGTGAATCAGGAACTGGAAATAATATGGAATAAAGCGATGATGACCAATTGTGAGGTATTCTCTCGCCATTCGCCTGCACAGATTGCAAGGACAGCCTGTTACTATGACGAGAATTGAAACGTGGACCTCCGCTGCACGAAACTGGAGGACCGGAAGACTAACCACGCGAAACTGCTACGGGCCGGACACGAACCTCATATGAGGGAGAAAAAATTACATAAACTGTGGTGCAGAATCCTTAATGAAAGTGGCAACTTTCAGCGACAAGAACGGAATGAAACGTAACGTTGAGGAATCTTAAGAAAATCGGCTGCAGAACTAGAGATGGTTCAGGACCATTCCAGTAATAAAATTCCGATTCTACTGCCTAAGTGTTGTTACTGTTATGACCGTCCTCCTTATCACAATGCATCTTCAACAGTATACCACGGGGCTCAACTGCCGAAGCGCCATATTGTTACCATCTTCATCAAACTGGTCATCCTGTTCCTACAAGAATAAATCTTCAGCAAAGTTTTAAAGTTTTGGGCAGTGATGTGGATAAAGCATCTGTTCTGCGATATGACACTGCTGAGACCATCACTGTATCTCAGAACATCGGGAACGAAACCCCCAACGATCCAGCGCAGTTCTTCTTGAACTTTTCGACCCACGTAAAATGAGAGCAATACGCTGTTAAAGTGTCAGTAACAAAAGAGTGACGCAAGTCATATCCCAGAACAACAAAGACCTCAGCAGAACAAAACAAGTAAACCAAAACATCCTACAGTTTCATTTTGCAGTGACGCGAATTGAATAAGTCTGTCAAAATACGTACCAAAATCGGCTCTGCAGAAGTTGTCTAGTATATTTTCATAGGTCTCCACTGGATTACAGGCGAGACATCGTTCCTCTGAAAAAAGAAAACAAATTTGAAATGTTTTTGTTTAATTATATGATGTTGCTCGATATGGCAGCAGGATGGAGTGCTGATAAAACAGACGTATCCCATTTTTAACCCTCTAGCGGTAATCGAAAAATGTTTCTACTTTAATTTTCCTCACGGAATGACACATACTTTCAGAAGTTGTGTCCTGTGTCACAGTAAGTTGGATCTGTATTTACCACCACAATTCCTGTAAAGATTCTCATGAAAAATACAAGCACAACCACAGTAAGAACAAAATCAGAACTCGGAATAAAGAATTAAGGAATACTAAAAAACCGCGAAAATATAGACCTTACATATAGAGGGTTATTCAAAATGATTGTCGGGGGTTTAACAACTTGTCATACACAATACACTTGAGATAGGAGTACATGTGTTTTTTTATTTAATAGAAAAACACTCCTGGGTTTTGTTACATACCTTACAGGTGCTCTATATGTGCACACTTTGTGATTTTACAAACATGAACACGATAATCGTGTTCGTTCCATGTTTGTAGCATGTCAGCGGTCATGGTTTCAATGGCGGTTCTGATTCGTACCGTCAATTCCGGGATACTTGCGGGAAGAGGAGGAACATAAACCTGATCCTTGACATAACCTCATAGAATGAAATCACATGGAGTTGCATCTGGAGAACGAGGTCGTTGAAACCCAGACAATCATTTTGAATAACCCTATATGTGGAACAGTTAATAACATTACTCGCTGTTCATTTCAAATTACAAAACCTTTATTGCTCCATATTTGCCAAGTATTGTACTGAATTTGGGGCATGTGAAGGCGCAGTTTGTTGACGCACTGCGCTAAAAGCCTTAACTTCGCGGGTTCGATTCCTCACGGTGTCGCTGGAATTTTTCATTGACATAATCCTTCCTGCCGCACTATGACCCGGGGGGCAAAGGCGGCCGGGGCGTAGGTCTGACAACTTTACCACCTTCATGTCTACATATCTGGGAGCCTCAACATTCTGGAACCGTAAGGCCTGTGATAAGCCGTACAGGGATTGCTTTATTTACCTTTATTCCGCTGCATCTGTGTTAGTGAAAAATTCTAGCAGGAAACTGTATTACACTACGAATTTCACACACCTTCCAAAAGGGCTCTTTTGAAAACCGGCCAATTTCATTCACCCTAATGTCCATCTACTGAAAATAAAGCCAACTGACAGTGTGTCGGTGGGGAAATCTGAGGGAATGAGACCACTTGGAAGACCTGGCATAGCTGGAGAATAATATTATAATGGGTCTTGTAAAAGTGCGATGAGGGGCATGAACCGGATTGATCTGGTTCGGGACAGGGACAGATGGTGGGCTGTTGTGAGTGAGGTAATTAACAATTCCATAATGTGCACGGAATTTCGTGACACGCTGAGGACCTGCTACTTTCTCAGGAAGGTCTCTGCTTCACGGAATTAGCTAGCTAGGTAGCTAGCTACTCAGTCCATTTTAAACACGCCTCCGAATCAAATCCGAAATAACCCTACGCAATTAAAAGAAGTACATACTGCCGCTGGGTCACGATGTGTCACACAGTCAACATCAGAGCACGCTGGCTTTATGCATTAAAGGATGTTCCTCGGGAAGGCACGTGCTCCAAACAATTCGGCGAACTCAGCCACCCCGTGTACAGCTGTGAAGCAATTGACGGTGGCCACAATCAGATCGTTCAATAACAGAGGTACTGCACAAACCGTGCTACTACGTCTGTACTTCAATGAACAGTCGGTCCCCAGAAAAAGCAGTACTGAAGACTGTTCAAGGTCAAAGTCATGTTACGAGTGACAGCCGTGGTGTCGAGTCCTTCCTGTGGCTCATGATCAGATCTTCGTAAAAACTGATTAAAACTGATTAGTGGCACCGCTTCCAGTAAACAGATTGGACGAGGAAGGAGGAGGAGGCCTCGTGAGATTGTCCGGTACGCACGGAGGGCGGACGGCGGTGGCTGGAACTAGAGAGCCAGGAGCAGTGCCATTAACCATCTGTGATGACTCGGTATTCTGCACTCACATAAAGATTCAGTTCGGACCTCACAGAGGACACAGGGTGCTTCCATTATAAAGACCAATAGGTGACCGTTGCTGAGGCTGCTTTCACACGCGCTGCCGTACGTACGAACCACTAGTGTCCCAATCACATATGCAAGTGGCTTATCTGCACTTTCCAGCGAAACAGAGTCTCAGTTCGACAACGGGCACTCATTTGGCTCGCGCAAACATTGTGTGTTACGCCAGCGGCCCAGCCACAAAGTAGTGTCCCAGCTGCTGAAGGGCAGAACCACTGACCGGCTACTGTGGTTGCGTCCATTCACTTACCGTGTCTCGTCTGAAAGGTTCCAATGGCCTGGCGGTCGCCGTCAGTTGCGTGTCCGGCCACTGAGTGACCCTTGTGAAAGGTGGATGGCTCTTGTGAATGCGGTAATGAACCTCCGGGTTCCATAAAATGCGGAGTGTTTCTTAAGTACCTGAAGACCTCTTAACTTCCCATGAATTCTGCTCACGTAGTTAGTTAATTATTTAATTATTTGTTTAATTAATTTAAAAGTCAAAACTGCGGGGAACGGAAGGGTGTAGGTCTAATCTCCACATTATGTCTCCTTGTTATACACCCTTGTTATTCATAAAGAAAATACTAACGTATGTAACAGGTGGTAGGAGAAAGCGCAATATCAGAGTGAAACCGGACTGGTCCACCATCAACGAGAATTGGAAAATTGTAGCCTGGACCTCTGCTTTCTTTTGCAAGGAAATTTCCTGAAATTGTCGTAAAAGCCATAAATACCATACATCAGAACATCAGATTTGTCAAAATACCTTCTCTCCTTGTAACTGTCAAAACAGGTAGGCCATAAATGCCTAACATATTCAGACTACCCAACTACCTACCTAACCCGTTGACAAGGAGACTGTCGTCCATCTGCTCAAGACATCAAGACATCATCCTCCTGTCAGTTTAGTGCTGTGTTCATCCTCAGGGTCAAGCAGTCCAAGGAAACACTTGTTGGACTGCTTGACAGGACGATGAAAGCAGTACGAACTTTCGCAACGTCAGTAACTATCAGTCGGCACGGTGTAACATCCTAGAAGACTTGAAATCTTCTAAGGAAACTGACTTTGAAGGACTGACACAAAGCAAAGTCACTTGAGATCTCAGGCGCATTTGCAGGCCTGCCGAACACTGTAAAAATCACTACATCCATAGGTGCGTCCGTCCGTCCGTCCGTCCGTTCTCCTGTCTGCACGCATAAAAGTACTCAAAAATATCTAAACTGGTTTTCATAAAACCTGATAAAGGGAATTTTACCGCAGCGAAGTTAGTATAGTGAATAGACTATGGGCTGGATAAACTGGGGTTCAAATCCCGGTAGAGGCAAGAACAATTTCTCTTCCAAACATTCAGACCGGCGCTGAGGCCCACCCAGGTCTCCTATTAAATGGGTACCGAGGCTATTCAGCGGGGATTAGGGTGGCTGGAACGTGATGTTAACAACTATCCTCCACCTACATAAATTCAAGGAGTGTATTGCGATAACTTTACCTTTCTTTTTTTACTAAAATCTTTATCACAAAGAAGTCTGATTAAAATCTAAAATAAGCTATCAAACACTGTACATGAATACAGATATATCGATATTAGTCTGCGGGAAAAATCGGGCATAAATCTTTAAAAATATGGAGTGGGAGCGAACAATATTTTGAGCAAAAGTTCAAAAGTTATTAAAAATAAAGAAATATTTTGTGTCCAATACAGTATTTCCTGACCATTAAGGTTATTGTAGTGGTTAAACGAAAGCAAGTGAGGGCCACAGGGTGGACCACAGAACTGTTACGTCATGTGTAGCCCTGCATCAAAACTGTGCGTCTTGCGGGGCAACGTTGTACAGGCGGAGGCTCCACTCACACTGACGAAACGCGAATTGCTGGAGGAGGATGGGACAAAGTTCCAGACCAGAAGGATGGGACTCCTCTAGACCGTGACCTTCCAGACAGGATTCCGGGGATTGTCCTCTCCAACAAACGACAGTAAAACTGATGACTGCTTAGGTGGGAACCGGAAATTGATTAGCTCCACACTGGGAGGTTTAAGTCAATGCCTATTCAGGATACATGACATACTGGGAGAGTTCTACCACGCATGAAGTGAGATGAGGCTGACGAACAGAACTTCCCCCTGAATTATGAAGCTAGGGCCAATGGTAGCAGAAATGAATGCTGCGGATTCGGCTAGAAATATATAAAGATTAGTCAACTCCTTAAGAGCCCAGATGTTTTCTTATTAACCACGCTATATATCCAAAAATTCTACATTTCACCAACAGAAACGGTGTATTCGTTATATCCCATTTTATAAATGTATACATGTCTTTCAAAACTAGAGTAAAGAAGACAGACTTCTCTGGAAATCATGCAAAACCTCACCGACATAATTCACATTCCTTGTTTCTTTATTCTTATTTAGTTATTTATTTATTGCTCTATTTATTCACTTATTCAACTAACCCTTCACTTCTCCTGCTTTCTTTCAAACAGCTAGAAGCAAGTTTTCCTGAATAAAAGGGCGTTTGTATATTCAAGAACATATGTACAAAGTCGCATCTCTCTTGCAACTGCCAGCATCTGTTTCCAGACCTAAACTATTCCTCTTTTTGTGTCAAATAACTAATCAATGATGGGATGCAGTACAAAAAAAAAAGTTACGACTTCATGTTAAATACACAGACGATTCGTTTTGTACTTCCTTTTGTGTTTCTTTCTTTTCGTGTTTTAGCCGTCATACGATGAAGAGGCACCGACAGTTTGCTCGCCACTTTCTCACAGAAGTTGAGGAGTCCACATTCGCAAAACAACATTTAAAACAACAGCTCATTATATGTAGCCTGTAAAGTCTTCCTTATTTCCCACAACCGCTCTTACGTACGTTTTTCAACAAGATTGCCTGTAAGCGAAACGATTTTCGGTTATCGTTCCTCTTCGAGAATTCGAGCAAGTCAATAGGCCGACACTTTCGACCAGTTACTTCCTTAAACCTTCCTTAATTATGTGTCATCCAATTACATTTATTACTGTAGACCTAACAGGAAAAAATACCAGTATTTTAGGCAGTAAAATACAGTTATGTCGTCAATGTGGACAGGCTAGACCATTTCACAGAATCGTAAAAAATGAACTTAAAATGTTAAACCGTTTATTATGAGAGATTGCCTGTAATCACGCGATTTATTGCGAAATGTCTAGCATAGCACAAATTTTCCATTTCTTGCCTGTGTGACTGTAGTATTTGGCAGTCATGAACTCTAAATCAGGTGCAGAATCAATGACATAAAGCTTGACAACGATGAATTGAATTTCAAATACAGGAAATATTAAAACCGTCATATACCACAAATTAAACTAAATACATCGATACACCATCGTGTATTACATCCCGTATTTTACTTTACGTGTTTCGATTTGTTAAATATCATTTTCAGGGGCACGGTTTAATTCTTAAGAAACTCTTTATTAAAAAAGACTTTTTGAAATTATAAACCACATTAAAATACAAACGTGACAGATTGAAAATGAAATTAATTTACGACGGTGGGGTCATAAATTTTGCCTACACTTAAATAGAAAATAAATGGGAAAATATATTTTACTGAAATAAAAAAATAAATATTCCTACATCAATTATTTTCAAAGCTGTATAATTTTTTTTTTTTTTACAAAATCACAACACACTTCAATACACTTCAGCCAACAATGCATTAGTTTCTGAAATCCGCTTTTAAAAAAAAATTGGTGTTTTGTTTTTGAAATCATTTCCTCGCTGCAGATTTCACCTTACTCAGCATCTTACTGTACTCACATCAACACACTGATCACCATAAAGGGCCTGCATTCGTCTGTGAATTTCAATTGGAGGAACTTTTCCCACGGTTAAGAATTCAATAACAGCGCGCTGTTCGAACCGAACGTCTGAAAACTCTTCCATTTCGATGTACACTGGGTGAGGACTGTAGGCATCTGGGTGTTCAAGGTGAAGTATGATGGAAGAGAGATACCATGCGACTACACAGAACCGGTTTTATCCAGATATGTCTAAAGTAAATAAAAATATTACAGTGGAAGCAAAACTTATCAGCCCACCTACGTACTAATTCAAATAATATATCTACTACCCTCCTTCCTCCGGAGTGCCAATTTTGTTTGTAACTGATACAACATTCCATTACATTTTGGTGCCACTTTTCAATGGTCCATTTAACGAAGACTTTAAACTGCAGAATGGCAGGATAATATGGACTGAATTTGGCGTGGAAAATGTTTATGTTCCTAAAGACATTTTCCATAATTTCATTTTCACCATAAATTTCTTCAAATATGAAGCACGATTTCAGGGCCAAAAGTCGAACAAGGAAACTCGTTGTTGGGAAACATGCATGGTGGTCACCACATGGCCAGTTCGGTATAGATCTCATTGCATATCGTGTGCCATGAACAAGATACGCCATTTTCAAACTCGTGCTTCTTCGCTGTATGTCAGTACGACCGACAAGAAGACTATTCTGCCACCTTTCATTGACTCTACTCTTTCTAGGACCTCGGCAGTAGATAGGGTGGGGGGTCAGCCCCATGCTCCGGCCGCCTCTACCCTCCGGGAAAGACCCGGTACCCATTTTACAGGAGGCTGGGTAAGCACCAGGGCCGGTCTGGACAGGCTGAAATTCTCGTCCCCACCGGAATTCGATCCCGTACCGTCCAGTCCGTAGCTCAGTCGCTATACCGACTGAGCTACCCGACCCACTCTCGCGAATATATAAGCTCCATAAAACTATAACACAATCGAATGTCTCCCTGCTAAAAATCTCAATTGGTAAAGTTCAAGGGCCAAAAGTTCTGCGTGAAGTTTTTCGGCATCGATCAATCAAGTTAGACGTCCATTTTGTGGAAATTTAAGTCGTTCAATACGGTTCAAAATTTTTTAACAGCAACAACAGGCCTATTTTAAATACCGTCAAATCTGCTTATAAAGAAATTTTACGGCAATTTCACACTTCTGTCTTCCAGTAGGTTTTCGCGCAGCACAGGTACTTCTAGATAAACTAAAACGCACACAGAGTAACATGGCTAATATAGTGTCCCATTTACAGTGTCCCCGGGCAAGGTAGCTTTATCGCATAGAAAGCCTGCATCAGCCGGGACATACCTTGACAACTGCCATGCTCAGACACGCGATAAAAGAGACGGCCTGCATTTGACGCTACATAACCTTCAAATTTGAAAAGACGCTGTTAAATAAAACCAAAAAACACCACAAATCAACACATCACAGCGGTCGTCTGATGAGTAGAATAATTCCACATTAAATATAGAGAACACGTCAAAACACAACTGTCTAGTATCCTATTTATTATGATGACGACATGTTTCGGCCACTGTGGGCCATCTGCAACTCACAAAAATGTATATAGAGGAAAACTACCACAGAGTATGATCATAGTATAGGTGCATATTCTAAACTTTCGACGAAATGTCGTTGTCGGTTGGATTATACATATAGAGCTAAAAATACCTCTTCTAAGTAGAGTATAAGAACAGATATATATATATATATATATAATTAAATAATACCTAGTTCTTACAAATGGTGCATTAAGCTAGAACTGTAATATATAAGTAGTACGCCCTATATCAGGCGAAAAATTTGGAGGGGTTTGTACGTGCTGAGTGAAGAGCTAGGGGTGTCCCAAGAGTTCTAGGCGCGTTACATCGGTGGGGGCTACATGGATGTTTCTGAAGTGGTTGTAATTTATGATTGTGGCAAAATGTACGTCCAGAACAAGTACCCTTAGCCTATTTTGTGAAGAATCTGTTAGCCCTTGTGAAGTTATGTTGCAGGAAGTTAAGTTTGACGTACCCCACCCCCTCCCTAATTGATTATAGCACAACGGGTTAGGCACCTAAAGATAGAGAACACAGTGTGCTAGTATTACAAACGCCAATCGGTTAATACTGCACAGGGAAACAGCCGTGGTTTTTTGACAATCTCACAAAATCACTACCCCATGTGGACAAAACACTGCATATACTAACCACTAGGTTTGAAAGGTTAATACAGACACTTTGCATTTCCTCTAATTTAACCTTTTCTGGACAGGATAAATAAAGAAAGGATTTTCTAAATTCAATACTAGTTCCACACATTTTTTTTGACGTTTTGCTGACCGTGCATCTCAGTATATTTATTTCAGTATTTAACCAACTTGACGCACAAAATTTGTTTCACAATAAGTTTTATTTCATGCTTCTACATGTTTCGAGCACATGTGCCCATCATCAGGAGGTCAAAATTGCATTAAACAGCCTCTGGTATCATCACACCTATAGGTGGCCGTTTCGAGACGGCCACATATAGGTGTGATGATACCAGAGGCTGTTTAATGCAATTTTGACCTCCTGATGATGGGCACATGTGCTCGAAACATGTAGAAGCATGAAATAAAACTTATTGTGAAACAGATTTTGTGCATCAAGTTGGTTAAATACTGAGATAAATATAGTTTCACACAGTCTCATTAAATTCCTCTTCCCTCCGCGTGGCAATAGTGTAGGGCTACAGACACGGCCCATCCACATTGTTACTGAATGCAACTAAACGTGGACTCGAGGTACAGATCGTCAAGGCCATCAACACATGATAAACGAGTGAAAAAACAAACACACCAGAACTCCCAAGTGTTGTCACAAGATCAGCGAATGAGTCACTGAAAAATCTTGCCACGTCCAGGCGGATCACTGGGATCCATTGAATTCAGCTGCATTCGTCACGCTGCTGTTTCATAGACCTAAGCCTATCCAACAGCAGGATCCATATGTTTGCTTTGACGTCATTTCTTTTTACCGAGACACACACTGAAACTGCTGATAATGCGCTTCTTTCAGCAGACTGTAATGAAACCACATTCTGTTAACAGATACAGTTCGTACCGCACAGAGAACAGTGTGTCCTTCCATTATTAGACCAATCGATGAATGCTGCATAATTATCAGAGACAGCAGAGACACGATTATTATTAAACAACTCAAACACAGCTAAATTTTTTACAAAAACAATGAGTAAGAAGTACTTACAATTTGTATAATTTTAACATATGTAATTGGTTAGTTATACAATTTACTAATCATGATGAAGTCTTGTAAGAAAGATATCTCTTTCACAATAAGAACTCGTTCCTGCTATATTTCGTACCACCTTCGCCTGGCGGTGACCTTCCAACTCGAAACATGTAACTAGCTACAGTAAACAAAGACACTGTTTTGACAATACAAAAGACTTGTTTGTGACTTAGTTGTCTTGTAATAACTAAACGCTGTATGAACAATCGGAAATGTTTGTAAGCCGACACGGAATATGTAGATGGAACGTGTGATCGACACGTGATTTTTTAGTACTTAAATCTGGCCATATACATAGAGACCATTAGGGTTGCAAGTGTTAATTAAACACCATGCCCGTGAAATCGTAAGGGGGAATGGAGGTACAGTTCCACGCATTAACACAGACTAAAGAATAGTGCGTGGTGAGTTTCAAAGCCAGTCTAGACGCTTTGGAAGAAAAAAAAAATCTCTTGCCCTTGAAGGGAATCGAATCAGGATTTATCGTACGTCCAGCCTGTACTCAGATTCTCAGCTGAGTAGTAGTAACAAACAAACAGAAAGGATTTGTAAACACTTTAGCAACAAGCGGATTGCTGTCTGCAGGATCATTCTGGAAGTACGAGATTCACATTCTGGGAATTAGTTCTGAGTGGGAAGTGGCTAGATGATCTTGACGCAAATCACGAACTAAATAAAGCCCATACATCATAGATGATAGAGACACAGAGTTTCTAAACCCCTGAAAGAGGCGTATTACTCTTACAACGCAAAGACCAATTAACTGATAAGATTGTATTGCATTTCCTTGCCGCAAGAATTCTGGGTGGCTTTCCACTAAATAACATCATGTTACAGTATCTTCATTTTCTAAGTGATACAGACCTAACTTTTTTGTAACATATTAAGGAGTTGCCTGTTTTCATGGAACAAGAAACTTTATAACCACGTGCACAAAGTTATATAAGTCAGAATAACCAACAAGATGCATACTTTTTCCCGTTCAACTATCCTCTATATGTTTCGAACAAACAATTGTTCATCATCATAAGGTTATTTCAGTACACGTAGCATTCAGTATTTTACCATGCATCAGTTCCAATCACATCTTGTTAGCGGCCATACACCCCCATAGATGCAGGGAAAAATACTGTATTCTGCGTGTACAGAAGTAACCTCCGGATGATGAACAATAATTTGTTCGAAACATGTAAAGGATAGTTCAATTGGAATAAATTAATGAGAAAAGGTGTGCATCTTGTTGGTCTGTCTCACGTATATGCATCACGATGCACGGTTCAGAGAATGTAAAGTTCACATTAAGATTTACCCTGTGTCAAATTAGGGATCATATTTCACATCTCACCGTACTTCTGACCCAAGCTAGAAATGACCCCGTCACATGTCGGTGTTAACGTAATATTCACGCGCTCCTACAAGACATCTGTACCTATGAAATTTATGTGTGTATTAAATAATAATCCTTTTATCGCTTCCCTAAACACTGCAGCTATATCGCGGAGAAAGCCTTCATCCACCGGAATATCCCGTGACAACTGCCGTGCTCAGGGATTCCATAAGAGGCACAGTACCTGTTGTAGCCCTGAAGGGATATTACGTAATGGGTGGTGTTGCATTTCCGACCGGAACACATACCACAGATCAACTCGACTATTTCAGAAACACAAAGTCCATCTGGCGTAATAGTCACAAACTCAACAAACACGTGATGTATATATCGTAGATTAATATTATCCTACAAAGTATTATTTTATCTCCGAGGTGGACTCTTCCCTTGAATTTTTTTTTAATGTTTTGCTGATAGTGCATCTCAGTACAATCTTAGTAATTAACCAAATTTATGCACAAAATCTTGTTTTATAATAAGTTTATTATATGCCTCTACATGTTTCGAGCACTATGTGCTCATCATCAGGAGGTCAAAATTGTATTATGCGGCGTCTGGTATCATCACACTTGTAGGTGGCCGTCCCGTGCACTGCTGGATGCAGTCCTTTCTCAACCTGTGCACCGGACGGCCACCTACAGGTGTGACGATACCAGATGCTGTATAATACAATTTTGACCTCCTGATGATGAGCACATAGTGCTCGAAACATGTAGAGGCATATAATAAACT
>Ga0131853_10002522_pt1 | contig 32680 bp, 26 predicted proteins | sample TergutLab28metaG_FD_92764 | JGI IMG/M metagenome (GOLD analysis project Ga0131853, IMG submission 92764) | Labiotermes labralis P1 segment gut microbial communities from Petit-Saut dam, French Guiana - Lab288 P1 (version 2) (version 2) | ecosystem: Host-associated > Arthropoda: Insects >... | reverse complement strand
GGTTGCGGCGCCTGTTGCCATGAAGACGCTGGCTTGCTTGGTGAACATGCTGGTTTGGGGGAGGGTTATTGCAGCAGCTCTCAGTGCGGCTTGATCTGCGTTTTCTGTTATGTCTGTGACTGCTGTTGGCTCTGCGGCTTCGGCGGGCTCTGCGGCTTCGGCGGGCTCTGCAGCTTCGGCGGGCTCTGCGGTTTCATCGGACCCTGCGGTTTCGGGGGCATCAGCGTTTTCTGCAAGCCCTGCGCCTTCAGCCGGCGCCACTACTCTTGGCTGCCCTCCACTATCCGGGCGCATCCCGGATACTGACACATAGGGGCTCCATAATCCCTCTGCCAGCTCTTGATAATAAGCAGCCTGCACGGTAGGAAACCAGCTGTATTGCAGCTCTTCGAGGCCGTTCAGCACCAACAAGTCCAGATAATCCAGACTTGCCCCGCGCTCTGTTGCGCCCTCAGCTATGCCCCTCAGCTCTTCTTGATATTCCTCGGCAACGGCTTTTGCCCACATGCGCTCAGCATTAACCCTCAGGTACTCCCAGTCTAGATCGTAGAGCTCTGCGAGCAGATTCTTGTTGTGGCGGATATTGAGCTGTATGTAATCGGCCAGCAGCCAGCCGTGCTGATAGCCGCGCTCATGAGGTTCTCCCACAATGTACAGGTAAATCCAGCCGCGCTCCTCGTAGAAGTATCCCCTGCCGTCCGGACTGAACTGGGGCTCAGCCCAGGTTCCATGCAGTATCTCAATGCCCAAAAAGCCCTCTTCGGCTCGAGGCACCTTGGTGAGAATCGCTGCCTCCTCAACTTCTCGCGGAGGCTCAGGGTTCTGCAGGATTCGCGTGAGCGAGCCGCAGCCACTCAAAACCAACGACAAGGCAAGCACAAGCGAAAGCACAAGCGAAAGCAGGACTCTCTTCCATGATGTTGGTTTTTTGTGCTGCATAGAGGTGTCTTTCACTAAAAACGTTACTTTTCTTTCTCTGATACCACTATACTTCATCATCTGCTTTACCGCACGGCGTTTGGTAGCTCCAGGCCGTGAGCAGTGAGCAATGCTTTGTTTTGCAGGAGTTCTTTCGTGGGGCCATCGGCTACTATCTTACCTTCATCTATGATGATGGAGCGTGGGAGCATTTCCCAGACCAAGTCAAGGTCGTGCGTTGCTATGAGCATAGTTGCGTCAATGGTGCGCAGCAGCTCCATCATCTGGCGGCGGCCCCTGGGGTCTAGATTGCTGGAGGGCTCATCGAGGATGAGAAAGTCCGGCTCCATGACAAGGATGGTGGCGAGTGCCGCGCGCTTTTTTTGTCCAAACGACAGATCCTGCGGAGACTTTTTGACTTCTTTAAGCAGTGAAACCGCTTCGAGAGCGCTGGTGACCCTTTGTTCAATCTCCTTTTTGTTGAGCTTCATATTGCTTGGCCCAAAAGCCACATCCTCGTAGACCGTAGTCATAAAGAGCTGGTCATCCGGGTCTTGAAAAACCAGGCCCACGCGTTGGCGAATACGTACCAGGGTTTCTTTGCTCAAGGTTAGGTCTCCTACGCGCACCTCGCCGCTTGAGGGCATCAGCACACCATTAGACAGCAGCATGGCGGTGCTTTTGCCGGCACCGTTTGGACCCAGCAAAGCCACGTGCTCCCCATGCCCCAACGTAAAGCTCAGACCACGCAGAGCCTGAGTGCCGTCTTGATAGGTGTAGTGCACATTGTCATAGACTATCGAACAGGACACAGTTTATTTCCTCTCTTCTCTCTTCTCTCTTCTCTCTTAACTCTTAACTCTTAACTCTTAACTCTCTAAAGGTTCATCAGTATCAGTGCCGCGGCAAACAGTGTGGTTGCCCCGAGCAATAATACGTCTCTCGTTGTAATGCGCTGCTCCTGTAGGCTCGGGAGCGTGCCGGTAAAGCCGCGCGAGAGCATGGCGGCGTGGATGCGCTCGCCTCGGTCGTAGGCGCGTATGATCATCGAGCCTGCCAGATTGCCGTAGAGAAGAACCTGCCTGCGCTTTGAGAGTGCCGGGGCTCGCGAAACCAGGGACCGGTGAGCCGCACGTAACTGGGCGCGCATCACATCTACGTAGCGATACATAAAGGAGAGCATCAACACCAATACGCGCGGCAGGCGCAGGCGCTCGAGGCCAAAGAGCAAATCCGAGCGTGTTGAGGAGTGCACAAGCAGCATCATGACCAAAACGCAGAGCCAGGGGGTGATGATGAGTTGCAGCATGGGCTGCCAATTGGCTGCATAGGCAGCGGCGAGGCTAGTCAACTGCCAGTCAGCAACAAAGCGTAGCGGATAAAAGAGTGAAATGGCACCCGCGATGGGAATCACCAAAAGGCTCTGCAGGAGCATGCGCCTGATACTTGCCTGAGCGATAAATCCCAGCAGCAAGACGATTGCTATCACACTTGCCACCGCCAGGGGAATGTGAGGCGCGCTTAAGACTATGCCAAGCACCGCAATGACTGCGGCTAGAATTTTGGCATGGGGAGCAAGCTGGTCTGCTGCGTTGTTACTCAAGCACTTCCTCTGTCTCGGCGGGGTCCTTCCCCTTGTTTTTTCTGCTCAGGGCCAAGGCAAGCGCCCAAATGAGCACGCCGGTCAGCATTGTGCCAATAATGCCGGCACCCGCAATGGCAAGCGCCTCGTTTTCTATGCCCGGCAGTGCATAATCAGGCATAGGCGCCGGAATAAGTGTTTCTTCTGCAATCTCCGCTGTGCCTATTTCCTGCTCAAAATAGACAAACTCCAAGCCATCGGGGTGCGTTGAGGCAAGAAATGAAAGACTGGCTGCAAGCAGCGCCACAACACTAAACACCACAACAACGCTCTTGAATGAGCCCTTAGAGCTTTGTGCTCCCTCGTCGAGGATCTTGGGGCGCACCTTTGCGATGTAGGCGATAATGCCCGCGGTGATGATTCCCTCGCCAACGCCAATGATGGCGTGCCAGAACGTCATGGCAGAAAGAGCCGCGATAAACTGCGCGCTGCCACTGACCCACAACTGCAAGGCTACTGCCGCCGCGGAAAAAACCACGGCGAGAAAGGCGCCCAGAAACGATCCTACAATCTTGCTGGTGAGGCTTTTTGAAATACGCTGAAATAATTGGTAGATGAGGGCGCCCGTAAAGCATCCGATAATCGCCAGGTTCACGATGTTGGCGCCGAGCGTGGTGATGCCTCCGTCGCCAAAGAACAGGGCTTGAATCAGGAGCACCCCCGTCATAACTATGGCACCCGGCCAGGCTCCCAGCATAATGCCCACCAGAGCTCCTCCGGTAAAGTGCCCGCTGGTGCCGCCAGCAATGGGAAAGTTAAGCATTTGCAAGGCAAAGATAAGAGCGGCCATCACCGCCATCAACACGATTTTTGAACTGTCAAAGTTCTTGCGAACCCAGTAGCCTGCATAACCAACGCCAGTAGCGGCCCCCACCCATAGTGTGCTGAATGTCTTTGTGTCCAGCATACCGTCAGGGATGTGCATAGTACCTCCTGAGTGTTACAGATTGCTAATTCGTAACACTATAGCACACGCAAGACTTCTGTTGAGTTGCAACTCACTGGGGAAAGTGACTCACTCAGCGGTCTCAGCTGCTTGTTTCTGTCTTGGGGCCCCGGCTCACTCCAGTGGAACAGGGGGACGGGGTTAGTGTTCCAATTTGACCAAGGTCTGGAACAGGGGGACGGGGTTAGTGTTCCAATTTGACCAAGGTCAAATTGGAACACTAACCCCGTCCCCCTGTTCCACCCCCGTCCCCCTGTTCCACCCCAGTGAGTCACCTAATTGCATCAAAGATGTTGTTGTAGGCTGTGTCCGGCTCATAACGTTTGGGGTCGGCGTGCCCCTTGTCTACCAGGATGCCGTTGAGCATTTTTGTCCTGACTTCATTGATATCCCAGGGGTCGTCAGGCACTTCTAGCCACACATAGCGCAACAGGCGGTCGTACTTGTCTCGGTTACTTATATCCATTTGCAGGTACACCGTTTGCCCCGGCTGCACTATCGATTTGACAAAGTTGCTTGCAGCTACGCCCTCTTCCGTGTTTCTGCTTTCATCCGGGTGGACGCTTTCGGGGGCATCGATGCCAATGAGGCGCAGTCTTTCCTCAACACCGCCGGTGCGAACGATTAAGGTATCTCCGTCTACCACCCGCACAACTTGCGCCGGCTGAAACTCTTGATTGTCCGCATCGCCCGAAAGCAGCCCTGAAGCCATGACGGCGGCTACCACAAGGGCAACCACCAGCGCAGCAACAAAGACTGATGCCCTGATCTTATTCCTCTTCTGCGTAATCCTCTTGCTTTTACTCATAAAGCGATACTAACACGACTGAAGGAGAACGGAAGCCGGGCAGTCTTAATCTATGCTCTTGGCAGGTTTTCTCAAGTTTTTGTGCAGAAATTGCGCTTGTCTATGTTTTTGCAAGCTTTTTTGGCTATCTACGGCGCTTAAGTGCCCATTTTTGTTGCAGGTGCAACAGAAATCAGGTTTTTTTGGGTTATCCGCCTCCAAATCACATAGACAAGCGCAATTTCTGCACAAAAAAGGCTGTATTCATGCCAAAGCGCGCTAGTCCTTCTCTAGCTCGTCTTTCTCTTTTTAAAGCTCAGGGAGGCGAGGGCGAAGAAAGCAGCAATAAAGGCCCAGAGGATGGCAAGCTGGGGCAAGATGTCTACGAATGAGGCGCCGCGCAACATGACATCTTGCAGAGCCTCGGCCCCGTAGGTAATGGGGAAGCACTTATTGAGTATCTGCATCCACTGAGGAGCCGTGGTGAGATCGAAGATGCCAGAAAACAGCACCTGCGGAATCACGAGGATAATCATGAACTGGATGACTTGCAGGGGAGTGCGTGCAAACCCGCTCACAAGCAAGCCCAGGGTGAGCGAGACCAGTGCGAGCGAGGCGGTGATACATATCACCGTGAGCAGCGAACCCGCGTTGGGAAAGCCAATCAAGGCGATGCACGCCCAAAGCACAATACTTGCCTGGATTATCGAAACAACTCCAAAGCCCAGGCAAAAGCCCAGCACCAGCTGCCAAGATTTGATGGGTGTTGCCAGCAGGCGCTCCATAGTGCCACCGGTGCGCTCAGTGATGAGCGACATGCCGCTTGTAATGAAGACAAAGACAAAGATGAATACGCCAATGAAGATGGGGCCAAAGAAGTCAAAGAAGCTCCAGTTATCAGAGCCGTGGAGATAAGTGACTTCTACATCTTGCACCAATAAAGCATCGTCCATCTGCGGCAGGGGAATGTTCAACTTCTCCAGGCTGAGCTTGAGCTCGTCGGCAAGCTCTTCTCGTTGGTTTGCGGCAACTTCTTTGATGGCGTTGTTGACAACACCTATTACCGAGCTGGTGTGCGAGGTGTCGGTGCCTTCGACCTCTACCAAAAGCGTGCCGTCTTTGAGGGTGAGGATGGCGTCTATCTCACGGTTGGCAAGCCTTTCGGCTGCCGTAGCAGCATCCAGGGCCTCAAAGGTGGCATCTTGTTCTTGAAGCACCGAGGTTATCTCTGTGGGCAGGTCTACTCCGGCGAGACGGGGCTCATAGGTGCCGCCCGTCAGAAGGACGCTGAAAAGCCAGAGGACCAAGAAGGGACCCACGATAAACATGACAACCGTGCGGGGGTCATGGCGGAACTGTTGGAGGATGCGCAAGGTGAGCGCTAAGGCACTACGCATTGCTGCCACCTCCTTCTTCCCGGGCTTCGTTTGCAGGAGGAGGCTCTGGCTGCTCAACTGTATCTTCTTGAGGCTCGGGCTGCTCAACTGTATCTTCTTGTGTCTCTGTCTGCTGAACTGTATCTTCTTGAGTCTCGGGTTTTTGTTCCTCCTTTGCGTCTTCTCTGTCCTCAAACTCAAGGAAGGCTGCTTCAAGGCTGCCGGTTTGTGTTTGGGTGATGAGTTCTTGGGGGCTGCCCTGGGCAATGATTCTGCCGTCATGCAGCATGATCAGTTGGTCGCATTCAAGTGCCTCGTCCATGACATGCGTGGTGATAAGCAGGCCGGCTCCGCTGCTTGCAAGCAGGCGGAATGACTTCCATAATTCTCTGCGGTGCTTGGGGTCAAGGCCGATTGTTGGCTCGTCCAGCACCAGCAAGCGCGGCTCGTGCAAGAGGGCGATGGCCAGCGAGAGCCTTCTCTTCATACCGCCGGAAAAGGCCGAGACCAGCTTTTTGCCCTCGTCTGACAGGCGCACCAGGTTAAGCACCCGGGGGATTTCTGTATCGAGTTGTTTTTTAGAAAGGCCATAAAGAGCCCCAAAAAAGCGTAAGTTCTCTTTGGCGGTAAGATCATTGTAGAGCGCCTCACTTTGAGGCATGAATCCCATCTCTTTGCTGACGCTGCTTGACATCTTCGTCTGACCCAGCACGCTCAGCGCGCCTCCGGTTTTGGTGATGCTCCCCACAATGAGATTGACGATGGTGGTTTTGCCGCTGCCGCTTGGGCCAAGTAATCCGGTAATGATTCCCGGCTCCAGCACAAGGTCAATATCACGCAGCACCACCTGCTTGCCAAAACGCTTCTGAATATCTTGCATCTCCACCAGAGTCTGCATAGTTTTTCCTCCTCAGAAGAGACTAGCTTTTCTTGGAAGATTATACTCTCAACCTGAGTGACACACTGGGGAAAGTGACTCAGCTGGGACAGAGGGACGGGGTTGGTGTGGTGGAACAGGGGGACGGGGTTAGTGTTCCAATTTGACCTTGGTCAAATTGGAACACTAACCCCGTCCCCCTGTTCCACAAGTCAGAAGCCAAACAGCTAGAGCCGCTCAGTAAGTCACTTTCCCCAGTGTGTCACTTAGTGGCGTGGTTGGTAGGGTGGTTTCTCTGGTTTCTCTAACTGCTCTAACTGCTCTGGCCTGTTGGGCTTTTTCCGGGATTTACGGTAGATGATTATTCCTGCGGTGAGAAGCACTACAGCTGCGCAGGCGAGAGCGATAACCACGATTAAAAGCGTGGGGTCGTCGCCGGAAACGGGCATTCCGCCGCCGGGTGCGGGGGTGGGTGTGGGGGGAGGCGCGGGTGCGTTGGGTCGGTTTATCACCAGCATGATCTGAGCCGAGTCAAACTGATTGAACTGCGCAATGTAGTAATAGGTGCCGTTTGACAGGGTGTTTAGGTAGGCCTCCGTAAAGCTTATCTTGGTGCTGCCTGAGCTCACGGAGTAATACGCGGTTGGAACCGGCAGCCCCGTGCTGGCAACGACGAGTTGCTGGAACTCCAGGTAGTTGGCATCCACTAAAGCGGCAGCGGTGCCGGAGCCGGTCCAGGTGCCAAAGTCTTGGATTACCGGATACACGTAAGTGCTGGGCACTTCTACCGCTACGGTAAAGGCCTGCGAAGGAATGGGCAGGTAGCCGTTGTCAGCGGTAATCGTAAAGGCGTAGGTTCCGCGCACCGTGGGCGTGCCGGAAAGCACGCCGGTGCCGGAGTTCAGGCTGAGCCCCGGCGGCAGGCTGCCGCTTGAGACTGCCCAACTCGGTGCCGGAAAACCGGTGTAGCTCAGAGTTTGGCTGTAGGGCACCGTGGTGGTAGCCACCGGCAGACTTATGGTGGTAATCAGCACCGGGCCTGCAGGGGTAGCCATAGCGGAAACAGGAGGAGTGCTCATACCGGCCGCATTGACTGCTACTACCGTAAAGGTGTAGGCAATGCCGTTGGTGAGGCCGCCTACCGTGAAGCTTGTGGCATCGCTCCCCGTATTGATAGACCGGGAGGAGCCGGAGACGGTTATCAGGTAGTTGGTGATGGGTGAGCCTCCATTGGCGCCGGCCGTCCACGAAAGGGTGACCTGCTGGTTGCCCGGAGTAGCAATGAGTCCGGAAGGAGAGTCAGGCACATTAGTAGGAGTGACAAAGACCGGCGCTGACGCCGCCCCTGTTCCTTCAGCAGTAACGGCCGCAACCGTAAACAGATAGCTTGTGCCGTTAGTGAGTCCAAACGCGGTAAAAGGGCTGCCCGGCCAACCGTAAATGGTGAAGGGGGTTCCGGCAGGCTGAGCCGTGAGGACTATGGTGTACGAAATGATGGCGCTGCCACCGTTTGACGCGGGAGCGCCCCACGCAATAGTGGCAGAACCAGCGCCGGGAACAGCAGTCACACCCGTTGGGGCGCTTGCCAGGCCAACTGGGATGGTCACCCCAAAGAATAAGGCGGCTCCAACGCCCGCGGCATTTACCGCGCGCACTGCCGGGTTGTAGGTAACGCCGTTGGTGAGCCCGGTAAGGGTGAAGCTGGTTGTTGCCGCGCCGCTGCTTGGGATGGTGTACCAGGAAACTCCTCCATCAGTGGAGAAGTCGTAGGAGGTGATAGGGCTGCCGCCGTCAGAGACGGGCGCGGTCCAAGTGAGCGCAATTGTGCCGTCAGCCGGCGTTGCCGAGGGGGTAGTTGGTGCATCCGGCACGGTAAAGGGGGTCACCAAAACTGCGGGTGCAGAAGCGGGGCTGTCCCCCGCTGCATTGCTTGCCACCACGGTGATGCTGTAGAGCTGCCCGTTGATGAGGCCGCTTACCGCGATGGGGCTGGCCGCGCCGCTCTGGGTAACCGTGGCACCGCCGCCGCTGGGCGTGGCTGTTACGGTGTAAGAGCTGATTGCCTCGCCGCCGTCAGAGACGGGCGCAGCAAAGGTGACGCTTGCCTGCGCGTTACCGGGCGCCGCCGCAACGTTTTGCGGTGCCGTTGGCACATTGAGAGGAGTGGCGGCAATCAGCGCTGAGGCGCCGGCTCCCACGTCGTTAACTGCTCGTATTCCCAGGGTATACAACGTGCCGGCAGTGAGGCCGGTTTGGGTAAAACTGGTGGTTGCTGGGCCGCTGGCCGGTATGGTGTTCCAGGTGGCTCCGCCGTCTGTTGATGCTTCGTAGTACGTGATGGGGCTGCCGCCGTTGCTTGCGGGGGTGATCCAGTTGAGCGTTACGGCGCCATTGCCGGGAGTTGCTGTCAGGCTCAGAGGAGTGCCCGGCGTAGTGGCCGGCGTTTCGAGGAGCGGAGAGGCGGGGGCGGGAGTCGCAGGGCCATCACCCGCAGCATTGCTTGCGTAGACGGTTATTGAGTACTGCATGCCGTTGGTAAGACCGGTAATGGTGAAGGGGCTCGCAGAGCCGGATGCGGTGACCGGCGCTCCACTGGTAGGCGTTGCTGTGACGGTATACGAACTTATGGGGCTGCCGCCGTCGCTTAGCGGCGGGTCAAAGGTCACGACAATCTGCGTGTTGCCCGCAGCTGCGGCAACGTTTTGAGGTTCTCCCGGCGTGGTGAATGGTGTTGCGGTAATCAGGGAGGCAGCGCCCTCTCCATAGGAGGTGCTCACTCCACGGACTCCTATTGAATAGGTAGTTCCGTTACTAAGGCTGGTGATATTAAAGCTTGTAGTTGTAGCGTCGCTGCCCGGTATGGCGCTCCAGGTGCTGCCGCCGTCTACAGAATACTCATACGAATCAACGGGGTTTCCGGTTGGAATATCCCACGTAAGGTCTACTTCTCCGTTGGCTGGCACCGCTGCAAGGTTAGCCGGTGCATCTGGTGCCAACGCCGCCGGGTTAAAGGGAGTTGCCTGCACGGATGCTTCTGCACCAGGGCCTGCGGCATTGTCTGCTCTTACCAAAAAGGTGTAGGTGGTGCCGTTGGTAAGGCCGGCAAAGCTGTAAGTTGTTGGTGGCGCTGCAGTTACTGGCAGCCAGTTTGCACCTCCGTCATCCGAAACCTCATAGCTGGTGATGGCGCTTCCGCCGTCAGAGGCGGGTGCTGTCCAGGAAAGATCCACGGTGGTGTCGCCCGGGGTGGCGGCCAGTGCTTGGGGAGCAGAAGGCGTGGTGTAGGGGGTTGCGCTTTGAGCCGTTGAAGCGGCGCCGGTGCCCACGGCATTGGTAGCCGTAACCGTGAAGCTATAGGGGGTTCCATTGGTAAGCCCGGTTACCGTTATGGGGCTCGCTGTGCCGGTAGTTACGATGGGTGTGCCGGTGGGTTGGGGCTGGGCCGTGACGGTATAAGCGGTTATGGCGCTGCCACCATCAGAGGCGGGTGAGCTGAATACCACCGTTGCCTGCGTATCGCCCGGCGTGACGCTGGTGAGCGTGGGGGCACCCGGAACAGCCACCGGCGTTGCCGAAACTATGCTTGAGCTTGCTCCCGGACCATTTGCGTTAACTGCGCGGATGCCAAAGGTGTAGCTTACTCCGTCGGTGAGGCCGCTTACTGTGTAGCTGGCGGTTGTTGCGCTGCTGCCCGGAACGGCCGTCCACGAAACGCCTCCATTGATTGAATACTGATACGAGGTGATGGGACTGCCGCCGTTATCGAGCGGGTCGGCCCAGGTGAGGGCCACGAATCCGTCGCCCGGCGTTGCCGCCAGATTGGTGGGGGCAGAGGGCGTGGTTGAAGGCGTTGCCGCAACTGCGGGGCTTGAGGCAGGGCCTTCTCCTACGGCATTGATAGCCGTGACGGTTACGTGATAGGTGGTGCCGTTGGTGAGGCCCGTAACGGTCACGGGGCTTGCGGCCCCCGTTGCAGTTATGGCGGCACCTCCGCCGGATGGACTTGCGTACACGGTATAGCTGGTAATGGCGCTGTTGCCGTCAAAGCTCGGCGGCGAGAAGGTCACCGTGAGCTGCGCTGCGCCCGAGGCAGCAGCTACTGCCTGGGGAGCGCCGGGTGCCGTAGGCTGGGGCGTAGCGCTGGCTGTGTTTGACCAGTTGTACACCGCGCTGGCGCTATTCACGGGGTTCACCGCTGTTACTTGAAAGGTGCACGCGGTACCGTTGGTCAGTCCGGTTGCGGTGTAGCTGCTTACGTTGCCTATGGTGGTGGGGCTTGACCAGGTGGCTCCGCCGTCAGTTGAACTCTCAACGAGGTAGTTAGTTATGGGTTGCCCCGTAGTGAGCGGAGTGCTCCAGGTGAGAGTCACCTGCGCGTTGCCGGCGCTGGCCGCGAGGTTTTGGGGTGCCGTGGGGATGAGCTCGGCGCCTGCGCTGGTGGTGCTTCCGCCGTAGCCAACCTGCGCGCCGTTGAGTGCACTTCCCTGACCCGTGCCGGCTGTGAGGCTGAGCGTGCCGCTTGTGTTGATGAACACGTTGTAGCCCTGGCAGGTTCCGAGAGTTGTGGAGTCACCGTTGGCACCGCCGGTACCTACGGCAGCTCCGCCGCCGCCGGCAGTTGTCCAGAGGCCGTCCGAACCGCCGCTGCCACCGGTTGAAGTCACGCTGGCATTGCCGGTAATGGTGATGTTGCCTGAGTCGCCTGAGGTGTCGGGGTTTCCGCCGCCGCCGCCGCCGATGCCGGCACCGCCGCCGTAGACGCAGGAGTTTCCTCTTGCAGTGACGCTGCCACCGCTGATTGTTATGTTGCCGCCGGCTCCTGCCGGGCTGTGGTTGTAGGGTGCCCCGCCGCCGATACCGGCGCCTCCGTAGGCACCTCCGGTTGCGTTGACAGTTCCGCCGGTTATGGTGATGGTGCCTCCGTTTCCGTTGCCACCGCCGCCTATGCCGGCACCGTGGTTACTGCCGCCTAGCGCAGTGACGGAACCCCGGTTTATGGTGATGGTACCGCCGTTGCCGATGATGCTGCCGTCGGGGCTGCCGGCTCCGCCGATGCCGGCGCCCATGTCGCCACCGGTTACGTTGACGGTGCCGCCGTTAATGGTGATGCTGCCGGCGGTTGCGGTTGTTTGGCTGCTGGCGTCGCCGCCGATGCCGGCTACGTTGCCGCTGCCTTGCGCCATCAGGGTACCGTTGCCGTTAGTCTGCCCGTATATGGTGAGGCTGTTTCCGCTGCTCACCGTAATGCCCGCACTGGCTGAAAGCGTAAGGCCGTCTTGCAGTATCAGGTTCACATTGCCGGCAACGACGATTCTGCTCGATATGGTTACGCTGCTGGATACGGTATACCAACCGGTAGTCCAAGCAGTGGTGGAACTGGTGAGATCCGTGGCCGTAGCGGCAACCTGCGCCGCACCGCTTTGGTCAACATAAGGAACATTAGTTGCCGCATAGGCGGGCTGCGCTTGTTGTGAAAAACCAAGCGGCATAAGCGCAGCAATAACAAACAACGCCAACGAGACCCTGAGGGCTTTTCTGGCTATTCCGAGTCTCTCGACGTTACCGAATCTCTCGGCTTTACCTTCTCTTCTGGCTCTACCGGCACTTTCATTGACTGAATTTGTCTTGAACGCCATAAGACCAACATCTCCTTTGCACCAAAAAGGTTTATGCAGGTAGTTAGCTGGTTTTTGAGGTGCCTGGGTTACTACGTTTACAGCTACTTGTCTTCAGAATGGCCCCCTGAACTCAGCTCACTGATGTATTTGCTATTTTAGCACACAAATCTAATAGTTTTGCCAATCTTGCGGTAGTCGAAGAAGAAGCTTTCAGGTCTTTTCAGTTACTTTTCGCTTGAACAGAGGTGTCATTCCAGAAAAACAAGAGTTTTTGCCTGAAAACGCGCCCTGTGTAGTAGTTTCTCTGAGCTGAAGATAATGCACTCGGATAATCCGTGCAATCTACCTGCAGTTTAGCGCGCAAGGAAAAACTGCAAGAACCTTCGGGCTCTCAAAACTACTACACAGGGCGCGTTTTCAGGCAAAAACTGCCAAAAGTGTGGAGTGAGACTTCTTTTGACCCGATACGGTTCTAGCGGGTCGCAACCGCTCCCCTCCCGGGTTCTGTCTTTCAATCAATAGACAAAACTGCAGAGAGAGGACTCCTTATGTCATAATAACGGCATGAAAAGCGATGCGACATATGGTGTAGACTCTTCGTCTTGTGCAACTCGATACCCAATGCTTTTGGTGCACGGGGCGGGCGTGCGGGATGGCAAGAAAAACCTTGTGTGGGGAGAAATCCCCGAAGCATTGCGCAAGCATGGCGCTCAGGTTTTTTTTGGGGAGCATGATGCCTGGGGGACTCCTATATACAACGCTGTACAGTTGCTTGAGCGATTACCTTCAATACTGGAAGAAAGCGGTTCAACCAAGGTCAACATCATCGCGCACTCTAAGGGAGGCATAGACGCACGCTATCTGATTGCCCTGCTTGCTGATGAGTTTGGTGACGATCTGCCCGTTGCCTCTCTCACTACCATTGCTACTCCCCACCAGGGAAGCCGCTCTATTGAGATGCTGCTGAGGTCGATTTGGCCCGTGTTTATCCCGCTTGCTTTTGTTTCCAACTTCATCTACAAACAAATCGGGGACAAAAACCCTGACTTTTTGGGCACCTGCCTCTACCTTACGCCTTCTAACATGAAGCAGTTCAATGCATCGCAGCCGGATATCTCGCCGGTTTATAGTCAGCAGTTTGCCAGCAGTTTGCACGGCGTTGTTGATGACCCGCTTGTCTTTTTTCCGTATCTTTTTGTGTATCTGGCTGAAGGCCCCAATGACGGTCTGATATCCATACAATCGTCAACGTATGACAACTACCGAGGCGAGTACTGCACGGCGGATGGCCGCGGTATTCCCCATGACTACTTGATTGATCTGCCAAAACGGCCTTTTTCTGCCCTGAAGGAATCCGGTACCATACTCCCGGCAGTCAGGCGATTTGCGCAAACAGGTGACAAGCCCAAAACTACCACGCTGGACTTTAAGGATGTCTCGGATTTCTACCTCGCTATAACTGCCGACCTTAAAGCCAGGGGGCTCTGAATATGCCCGGACAACCAGGGCCTCAACAGCTGCGTGGAGTTGGCTCGGAACCTATCAAGGCAACATTACTCTTTGTGAGTGGGATTACTTCGAGTGCAGCCTTGCTGTTTGGTCTGCTCGGTATTCTAATCTTTGCTTTTTTTAGTATACAGTCGCTTTTTTTCGACTTTTCAACCGCCCAGCAGCTTGTTTATATTGTTCCCTGCATTGTGGAGCTCCTTATTGCTAGTGCCTTTCTCTTCGTGGGTATTATGTGCTTTACAACGGCCTACAAAACGCGCTGGACAAGTGCTTCGGCAACTTGGGCAGTATTCACAGGGATAGGAGCTTGTGTTTTTTCTTTGATTTGGCTTTTGTTGTTTGTTGAAGAGGTCTTTAATGCTTTTTCAAACATCGTCTTTGACTCTCTTTTTTTCTCCTTGACTTTAGCTCTCTCCTTGGCTTTAGTAGCAGCAGTTTTCTTTGCTCTTGGGGCCATCAAGGCAAAAAAGACTTTTTTTGTCTCAACCAAAGTTGGGTTGATTGCTGCAATCCTACTGGTCTTTTTTGCGGTTTTCTTGCTGCTGTTTGGCTTGATTGGAGAACCACTAATCTATGAATGGTTTGCATTAAGCGCACAGAACTACGAGCTCAGGGCACTACTAGAGATTCTTTCATTCATGTTTGTTTTTCTGCCGCTTATTGCTTTTTCGGTGTGTTTGGCGGTCTTTCTTGCCAGCATAGCCAGACAGTTGAGTCGAGGCAGCTATCGCTTGCATCCGCTCTTTATCTCGGAAACTCCACAGTAACCTGAGTGCCTTCGAGGGGTTTGCTTTCTAGGGAGAGGGTGGCTTTGTGGTATTGGGCTCCGTGTTTGACGATAGCCAGGCCCAGGCCGGTTCCGCCTAAGTGGCGGGAGTGTGCTGAGTCTATTCGGTAGAAGCGTTCAAACACACGCGGCTGCGCCTCCTTGGGAATGCCCAAGCCGGTGTCAACCACCTCGAGGCGAACCTTGTCACTGAGCCCCTCGATGTTCACGCTCATTGAGCCGCCCGGCACGTTGTAGCGGATTGAATTCTCGCAGAGATTGTAGATGACGCTGACGAGTAGGCGCTTGATGCCCATAATCGTGGTGTCTCCCGTGCTGTTGAGTTGGCACTTTACGTGGTTTTGCTTGGCAAAGGGCTCAAGCTGAGCCAAAACCCCCTCGGCAAGCTGAACCAGATCAACCGGCGCCAAATGCGCACTCGTATTGTCAGTGGCAATGTATTCGTCTAGCTGCGAGAGGCTGAGGATGTCATCAACCAGATTGAGCATGTAGCAGGCCTCTTCAAACACCACGGTGGAAACGTCGGTGATGTCCTCTTGCCTGACGTTGCCGTCTTTAAGCAGCTCGGAATAACCCGAGATAACCGTGAGCGGAGTCTTGAGCTCGTGGGATACATTTGCGGTAAAGGCGCGGCGGGCTTCTTGGATTTCGTCGGCTTGTTGGCGCGCCAGCTGGTCTGCCTCGCGGCTGATTTTTTCTTCAAGAGTGTCTTGCGCCGCCTTTTGTAGTTTGTCTTTGTTGATAAAGGTAAAGAAGAGCCAGCCTATTCCAATGCCGCAGAGCAGAACAGCAATTAACGCCACCAGCAATTGAGTATCAGCGAGCATCATGGTTTTGCTTTGGCGCGGTAGCCTACGCCGCGGACTGTTTCTATGAGCTCGGAGGAGGTGCCGAGTTTTTGGCGTAGAGTCTGGATGTGCACATCTACGGTGCGGGTGTTGCCTGCGTAAGCCCAGCCCCAAATGGTCTCGAGTATCTGCTCACGCGAATAAACCTGGCCGGGGCTTTGCATCAGGAGGTGCAAAAGGTCAAACTCCTTGTTGGCAAGGGCCACTTCTTTGCCATCTACCTCAACGCTGTGCTGCTTGGGAGAAAGCGTGATAGTACCCAGAACCTTGGTGGTGTCGTTGCCGTTTTTTGTGCCGGATTCTTGCGGTTGTCTGCGGAGCAGCGCCTTTACCCGCGAGATTAGCTCCATCATGCTGAAGGGCTTGCGGATGTAATCGTCCGCGCCGCTGTCCAAACCCATGACAACATCGTACTCGGCTCCTTTAGCCGTGAGCATCACAACCGGTATCTCGGCGGTGACCTCTTCGGCCCTGAGGCGCTTGAGTATGCTGATACCGTCCTCGCCTGGCAGCATGATGTCAAGAATAAAGAGACTCGGCTGCTCCTCTGCACAAGCAGCATAAAGCTCTGCTGCTGTAGAGAAGCCTTTGATCTCAAGCCCTGCCTGCTCCAACGCATACATGGTCAGATTGCGAACGTTGAGGTCATCCTCCACATAATAGATGGGCTTGCTCACCCAAATCTCCCTTTAACATAATCATCCGTGCGCGGGTCGCTCGGTTCAGAAAAGATCTGCAAGGTATGATTGTACTCCACGAGCTCCCCTAAAAGGAAGAAGGCCGTGTGATCGGCGATGCGAAGCGCCTGCTGCATGTTGTGGGTGACGATGACGATGGTGTAGCGCTCCTTGAGCGTGAGCGCCAGTTCTTCGATGCGGGCGGTGGAGATGGGGTCGAGCGCCGAGGTGGGCTCGTCCATCAAGAGCACCTCCGGCTCAACGGCCAGGGCGCGCGCAATGCAGAGGCGCTGCTGCTGCCCGCCCGAGAGTGCAAGGGCGCTGCGCTTGAGGTCGTCTTTGAGCTCGTCAAAGAGTGCTGCGTCTCGGAGCGCGCGCTCAACAATCTCATTGAGTTCTGGCTTTTTCTTGATTCCGTGAGTGCGCGGCCCAAAGGCAACGTTGTCATAAATGCTCATGGGAAAGGGATTGGGTTTTTGGAAGACCATGCCCACCTGCTTGCGCAGCAGATTGACGTCTGTGCTTTTGGCGTAGACGTCCTCGCCATCCAGCAAAAGCTGTCCGGTGTGTTTGAAGCTGGGGATGAGGTCGTTCATGCGGTTGATGGTTTTGATGAGCGTGGATTTGCCGCAGCCGGAAGGTCCGATAAAAGCGGTGATCTGCCGGGGATAGATGTTCATGCTCACCGACTTTAAGGCTTGCACGTTGCCGTAGTACACATCTAAGTTGTCAATGCTGAAAGTTGGCTGCTCGTCACTGGTTATCTCAGTAGGTATGTCCAACAAGGCGGTGGCAGGGCTAAGCATTCTTTTCTCCTTTGGTGATACGGCTGGCTACTCGAGCCGATAAGAGGTTGATAATGATGACGATAATCAGCAGCACCACGGCAGTGGCATAGGCTTTGTCGATATAGAGCCCTTCACTCGCCAGCACATACATGTGCACGCTGAGAGTACGGGCAGAGTCAAAGACAGAGCTCGGTATAGCGGCTACGGTGCCTGCGGTATAGATGAGTGCTGCGCTCTCGCCAAAGATGCGGCCGATGCTTAAGATGATGCCTGCCATGATGCCGGGCATGGCTGCGGGTAAAAGCACCCTGAAAACGGTGCGCAGGCGCCCGGCGCCCAGACTGAAACTGCCCTCGCGGTAGGTGTCCGGCACTGCCTTGAGCGCCTCTTCGGAGGTGCGGAGTATAACCGGCAACACCATGATGGCAACGGTGAGCGAGCCGGCAAGCAGTGACATGCGCCAGCCCAAAACGGTGACAAAGAACAGTAGGCCAAACAAGCCGTAGACGATGGAGGGAATGCCCGTGAGCGTTTCTGCGGTGAGGCGGATCATCTTGACAAAGCGGTTGTTATGCTTGGTGTATTCCACGAGGAATATGGCCGAGCCAAGCCCCAGCGGAAAGGCAAGTGCCAAGCTGAGCGCTATCATCAACAAGGTGTTTATCAGCGCGGGCATGAGGGAGAGATTGGTGGAGTTGTATTTGAGGGCAAAGAGATCCGGCGTAATGTGTGGAACACCCATGACGAGGATGTAGCCCACTATAAACAGGAGGATCGCTGCCGAAAGCGCCGCGCCAACTTTGACAAGCGTGTTTTGGGCGCGTGCGCTGGTGGCGGCGCGCTTGGCGGCACGCTGGGCAAATTCTCCACGCGGGCTCAGTTTAGACTGGGTCATACTGGCTTCACTCATATCCCGGCCCTCTTTTTCATCAGGCTGAAAAGCACGTTGATTGCCATGATGAAGACAAACAGCACCAGCGCGGTTGCGATGAGAGCGCCTCGGTGCAGGTCTGCGGCATAACCCATCTCCAAGATGATATTGGCTGTAAGTGTTCTCACGCCGTCGGTAATTGCAGAGGGCAGGCGCACCTGGTTACCCACAACCATCACTACCGCCATGGTCTCACCGATGGCTCGCCCAAAACCAAGCACGATGGAAGCCACGATTCCTGAGGCGGCGGCAGGCAGGATGACCCTGAAAACACAGCGCTCGTGCCTGGCACCCAGGGCCAGAGCGCCTTCGTAGTAATTCTCGGGCACGGCATCCAGCGCGGCGCGCGAAACAGTGATGATGGTGGGGAGGATCATGACACCAAGGATGATTGCAGCGGCAAGGATGGAAAGGCCCGTTCCGCCCATGGTTTGCCTGATAAGCGGAACAATGACCACCAGGCCAAAAAAGCCAAAGACTACCGACGGTATGCCCGCCAAAAGCTCAATGCCTCTGTGAAGCGCCCCGCCCAAACGTTGAGTGGCAAAACGCGAGAGGTAAAGAGCCGTAAGAAGACCCAGAGGTATACCAATCACCATGGCACCGGCCGTTACATACAGGCTCCCGATGATCATGTAGCCTATGCCAAATGACCCGGCGCTTGGCTGCCAAACCGTGCCAAACAGGAATTTAATGACCCCTATCTCAGCAAGGGCAGGAATGCCGTTGACTACAAGAAAGAAACAGATGAGGCCAACGGCCAAGACGCAGCAACAGGCAGCCGCGGTAAAGACTGCCTGTGCCACGCGCTCTTTAAGAACGGTATTGGCAATTGCTTTTTTTATCATGCGCTTATATCAGCCCAGTTCTTTATCTCTCCTAAGAAGATTCCTCTTACTTGTTCAATGCTCATGCCTGAAACCGGGTTGTCGTTGTTGACAATGACTGCGAGTCCATCGATGGCTATCGTCTTGGGAGTGAGACCCTTTTCAAGCTCAGAATCCTTGAGCGCACGAGAGGCCATTCCAATCTCAAGCACACCCTCAATGGTGGAGGACATACCCACGGAAGAATCACTGGTCTGGATTTCGATAGTGACGTTTGGGTTGGCAGACGCATAGGCTTCTACCAGCTTTTCCATAACCGGTGACACCGAAGAAGATCCACCGACAACCACCTTGCCCGAGGCATTATTTGACCTGAAGGCAGAGGCGTTTGCGTCAGCAGCAATATAATTATTGTCTTCTATGACCTTTTGGCCTTCTTTGCTCATGATGAAGTTGATGAAGTCTTGTGCCGCATCGCTGAGATTAGGCATGGTGGCAATGTTGAAGTCGCGCTGTATCTCATAGGCGCCGGACTTAACGTTTTCTGCGGTGGCGGCAACGCCGTTGATTTCCAGTGCCTTTACGGTGTTACTCATGGAGCCCAGTGAGATATAGCCAATGGCTGCCGGGTCGCCAGCCACTGTGGTGAGCATGACCGAGGTGGAATTGGTTATGACGGCATCGAGCGTTGTAGCATCGATCTTCTTGCCATCTGAGCCTTCTTTTTGTACCTCAAACAGCTCAACAAAGGCACTCCGCGTGCCCGAGCCATCCTCGCGGCTTATGACGTTGATAGGCTTGGAGGCTGCTCCGTTGCCTGTTTCGCCTGCGTTGTTTTCACTTGCATTGTTGCTGGGCGCACAAGCGCCAATCATGAATAAACTGGCAATAAGAATGCTTGCCAAAACTGTCCTGAGTGCTGCGGTGAGAAGCTTTTTCTCTGTCCCCTTTTTCTTCTTCATATTCTTTTTCTCTCTCTCTTTTTCTTCTTTTTTTGCTGAGCAAAGGATAGAAGTTCAACATCAACTCTTCATCAAGCCAATATCAAATTTAGGTAAAGTCTATTTGCCTTTTTTTGAGCAGTTTTCTTGCTTTCTGCGCTGAGTTATAGTGCATCCGTTACAATTGGTGCTTGGCGTGTTTTTGCAGTGTAAGGAGTGTTGTATGGCAGGTTTTGAAGAGACTTCAACAGCTCAAGCTGACACTGTTGTTCTGCAAAAAAGGCAACTCAGGGCCGAGCTGCTTGCTAAACGCGAGTCAGAAGATGCCCTGCAGAGGGCAGCTGCTGATGCTCTCATTAAAGTTCACCTTGAAGCGCTGCCTGCTTTTCAAGCTGCTCAGACTATCTTCTGCTATATCAGCATGGGTGCCGAGGTGGACACCCTTGGTCTCCTCAAGAACCTGCTGGCAAGCGGCAAAACCGTTTGCGTGCCGCGCTGTGAGGGCAAGGCCGTTATGCGCGCCCATGTGCTCACTGATATGAACGAATTACACGAAGGCGTGCTGGGCATCCTTGCTCCGCCGGCAGACGCGCCCCTGCTTGAGCCCGCCGATCTTGATCTGATAGTTGTGCCCTGCCTGGCTTGCGACTCCTCAGGCTTTAGGATTGGCTACGGCGGCGCTTATTACGATCGTTACTTGGGAGCACTGCCTTCTGGGGCGCGAGCTACCACCGTTGCCCTCTGCCGAGAGAGCCTGCTGCTGGAGCAGGTCCCGCGCGAGAGCCATGACATTCCCGTTGATATTGTTGTTACCGATAAAGGAGTAGTGTTCTGCAATCCTGCCGAGTGAAAAGCATCACTTTAGCTAACCTCGCCAATTATTAAGACAAGTCAGATAGAATATTCTAGACATTTCAATGATCTATATATTGGAGGAACTGCATGATCACGGTGAGAGAGCTGGAGCAGTTGTTGTTTGCCGCTTTTCCGGCAGCGGATGCTACTCCCGATGACCGCATTGGCTTGCTTGTGGGCGACCCGCAGGCAACTGTACAGCGCATCGCCATTGCCCTGGACGCCAAGGTGCCTACCATTGAGGCGGCGGCGGCGCAGGACTGCTCGGTTTTAGTCACCCATCATCCTCCCTTTTGGTATCCACCCACTGCTGTGCTCAAGGGGGGTCCTTCTGAAAGCGCTGCCATCTACCGCGCTGCAGAACTGGGTGTGTCACTTATCACCATGCACACCAATCTGGATTGTTCCCCGGCAACCAAAGATATGCTGCTTGGGCCGGCAGGCTTTGTTTACACGGCGCCCTTGTCCCTGCCCTGCGAAACGGAAAAAGAGGCAATTACGGTGGGGCTCACCGTGAGTACGCCCGATGAACTGGCTGCCACGCCGGAGCTGTTGCCCTCGCTGGGGCAGCTGGGCGTGCCCAAAGAGGGCTCGGAAGTGAGTCTGGGTCAGTTGGCCAACTTGTACAAAGAAGCCTTTGATACCGTGGCCAAGGTCTGGGGGGATCCAGATAAACCTGTTAAGTGTCTTGCCTGCTGCTCTGGCGGCGGAGGGTTTCTCACGCAACGCGTCATCAACGCCGGCGCTGACTGCTACGTTACGGGCGAGGTTGCCTATCACGAGGCGCTGGCCCTGGCTGGTGCCGACGTGGCTCTCATTGAGTTGGGGCACGACCGCTCTGAATTGCCGTATCGTTATTACCTTTATGATGCCCTGCTCGCTCTGGGCTTTGATGAATCAGCTCTCTGTATCCTGGGCCCCACGACCAGCTGGTGGCAGTAGCCGGAAAGTAGTTGCTTTGTATGTCTATCGTTGAGATTCTCATCATTAGCCTGGCCTTGAGCATGGACGCCTTTGCGGTGACCGTCTCAAACCTGTTGGTTTATCCAAAACTCACCCGTGCACGTCAGCTGGTAATGCCCCTCACCTTTGGAGTGTTTCAGGGGGCAATGCTGCTTATTGGCTTTCTTGCTGGTTATATGGCAATCGGTTTTATCGAGGCCTATGCGGGGCCGGTTGCTATGGTCATCCTCTTTGTCATTGGCGGACGGATGATCTTTGAGGCAATAAGGGATATGCGCAAGAAGAAGGCCGAGGCTGTTGGCACAGAAGAATCGAAGTCTCCGGAGGCTCTGGAATCCTTGGATGCACTGGAATCCTTGGAGGCTCTGGAAGCCCTGGAAGCTGCGGTGGCACTGGAAACCCCGGAGGCTTTGGAAACTCCTGAGGCAGCAGAATTGCCCAGTGATACAGCCGCTGAAAAAGCAGCTGCGCTTTCTCTGCCCACGATACTTGCCCAGGGAGTGGCAACGTCTCTTGACGCACTCATAGTGGGAGTGTCCTTGGCTGCGCTTGCCACCAATATCGTTGTTGCCGCGCCAATGGTTGGCATAACGACCTTTCTGATTTGCCTGCTGGGCCTTGTCATAGGCAAGCGCCTGGGAGCCCTTTTAGGCAGCAGCGCTCAATTTATCGGCGGCATCATTCTTATTCTTATTGGTATTAAGGTTTGCTTCTTTTAAAGCAAGGGGGCAGCACCGTGCCGCCCCCTTTCAAAATCGTTACTTAATGACAAACCTGAAACTATTGAACTCGCTTTGCTTTTCATCAATCTCAGTGTAAATAAAGTAAGGGTCAACCAGGTCTGAAGAAAACTCAATCACCACGTTATAGGTGACGGTCTCTTTGTCGTCGAGCATAAACTCCTCTGGCATCATGCTATCGTTCATGGGGCTCAGCGGCCAGATCTCTCCGCTGCCTTGGCCTCTGACAAACCAATCAAAGATGCCAAAAGGTATTGGCGTGCCAAAGGTGTTGGTGATAGTCACGTTTGCAATGACCAGTTCTTTGCCGCTGGGGGCCTTATAGTCAGCAAAGGAAGTGTCAGTTTTCAATGAATTAACGGTAAAGGAAAACCAAAGGGTCTCGTACTCTTCCCCTATCACGCCGTTTACATAACCTTCAACTCTGTCAGAAAAATCAGACAGTGTTTGCTCATCCACCTGCGTGTAACCTGAGGTGTTAGTACTGCAGCCAGCAAGCCCAAGTGTTGCTGCCATACAGAGAGACACCAGGAGTGCCACAAATGCTTTCTTTTTGGTGTACATGCTTTCTCCTTCTCAATCTTCAGTTCTTGAACCGTCTATTCTACCTAATTTGCCTAATGTGTCATGAATGTGTCACGGGGACGTTTCTGTGTTATCATTCTCGTGCGCAATAAGGCGCAGTAATTTCCATCGGGAGCTGCACTGCGGAAGCATCTAAGAAAGTCACGCTTCCCCGGCTGAGAGGCGAACCAGAAAACTCCCTGGTTTGCGACCGAGAAGAGCGTTCCGGTAATGCGGAGCGGCAAACGGAGAGATGTTTCCCCATCAAAACCGTATCTTCGACAGCTCTCTCTATTGAGTGCACCGTTTGGCGCACTAAGAGAGGATCTATCATGAGAAGCACGAGAACCATCATCATCACTGAGATTGCCCTGGCCATTGCGTTGGCCGCAGTTCTGAATTTTCTGCATTTCAGGCTGCCTATCAACCTTTTTGGAGGGTCAATCAGCCTCTGCATGCTGCCCATTGCCCTCGTAGCGCTGCGGCGCGGACCGCTGGCAGGCTTGGCGGCGGGAGGCATCTTTGGCTGCATCAATCTGCTGGTAGAGCCCTATATCCTCATGCCTATTCAGGTGATTTTGGACTACCCTCTGCCCTATCTCCTGTTTGGCGTTGGCGTGGGTCTATTCTCCGGTCTGTACAACAGAGTAACAAGAAAAGCCGGCGACGTTGCGCTGGATAGGCTCCTCGCTCAAGGCTCAATTGTCATCATCGTTTCCTTGATTTTTGGCGGCCTATTGCGCTTTGCCTCGCACGTGGTGAGCGGCGTGGTGTTCTTTGGAGAGTATGCTGCTGATTTCTTTGCGAGCAATCCCACCTTTTTGCTGGCCGGGCCTGTTGATGCCGGTCTCAATCTTTGGATTTATTCCATGGTTTATAATCTGACTTACCTGGTGCCTTCACTGGTGGGCAGCGCAATCTGTCTCATAGTGATTGCCCCGGTTTTAGCAAAAGCCGTACCGGTAAGGAAGTTCTATGGAGAAACCTCAGGAGCCCCACAACAAGCCGCAGAGTGATGCTCTGCCGGATACCTCCGACGCAGAGCTGGTACTGCCCTCTTTGGCTCAGCTCTACCCTCCCTTGTCGCTCGGCGATTTAGTCAGCGAGACTCTTCCGCTCGGCAGTTTTTCGTCTTTGGCACGGCAGGGAGGCGCGGAGCCGGTCAAGGACACCGTTGCCCTTATGGTCTCGGGCTCACCTGAAGGGGTGAGTCCCGAGCTGTTGCGCATGCTGGTTTCTCAAACCGACTTTGTTTTAGCCTTGGATTCCGGCGCTGAGCTTTTGGAAGCAGCAGGGCTTGCCCCCGATTTGCTCCTGGGCGATTTTGACTCCATTACTGCAGACAGCCTTGCTCGCCTGGAAGCCAGCGGCGTACCTGTGGCAAAGCATGACGCTTACAAAAACGCCACCGACGTTGAGCTGGGCATTGAGGAACTTTACGCGCGAGGATACCGACGCTTCATTGCCACCAACGTACTGGGCGGACGCACCGACCACGCCCTGGGCTCACTTGCCGCCTTGGCAGAAGCCGCCCATAACCGCGGCATGGAAGTCTCTTTGCGCGACGAGCGCGAAGCCTGCTACTTTGTAAGCGGCACCACCACTGACAGGGCGCTTGAGCTGGAGTTTCCTCCGGACGCCCTGCCCTCACATGTCTCACTCATCTCCTGGGGCGGTCCATCAGTTGTCACACTCAAAGGCACCGAGTGGGAGCTCGAGCGTTTCACCCTAAGCCCCTACAGCGCCCGCGGCATCTCCAACGAACTCCGCTCCCCCCACCTGCACCTTGAGGTACACAAGGGCAGCGCAACCATGCTGCTCTTGCTGAAAACCTAAAATGAGTGCCGTATTTAGAAGCCCTCGACGTTGTTTTTAAGAATCTAGTGGTGGCGGTGCAGCAATCTCAAATCCTTCGGCATCCAACATGGGGGCGCCGGCGGCAATGCGTTTTTCAACCAGACGGCTTGCGGCAGGGATAGCTGCCATGAGGCAGATGCCCATTACCACTGAGGCTACCAGCACCATGATCCAAGCGGGGATAAAAGTGAGGAACATATCAAAGAGTACGCCGGAGACCAAGGCACCAATGGCCACGCCAAAAAGTTCAAGCGCCGTAATGAAGCCCGTGACCATACCCAGATCCTTTTTGCCGTATTGCTTAACCGCATGGATAGGCGGAGACACCGTGCCCATGCAGGTACCAAAACCAAAGGCAACAGCAGCGATGATAGGACCAAAGAAGGTGGCGGGGAAGCAAAGTGCAATAGCCGCGATGATACAGGTAGCCGTGCCCAGCAAGGTGCCTGCCCGCAAGCCATAGCGGTCGTAAATGGCACCGAGCGAGATCTTGGCAACAATAACCACGCCCAGATAAAGCGACCAAACATACCCGGCCCAGATGGCATCATGTCCGCCGGTGATAATTTCCTGGCCTTCCAAGGTCACTGAGGTCATGTTGGTGATTGAGTTAGTGATGACCGCACCATTCACAATGCCCATAGCAATAAAACCGATAATGAGAATCCAAAAGCCGCCGTTTTTACGGAGGACCTTCCAGCCAACCGACACCGTCACCGGTGTATCGGAGGATTTATCCTTCTCGGTTTCTGTCATTCCCGTGCCGTAGGGCTCGAGCCCTTTGTCAGCCGGCCTGTTATAAAAAGTGGTGAGGATGATGGGTAGCGCGGCAATAGCAGCAATAACCGCGAGCACCATAAAGGCTGGCCTCCAACCCCAGCCAACGATGATGTTGCTTACCAGCGGAGAGAGAATCACGCCACCAAAGCCCGAGCCGCTGAGAGCGATGGCCACGGCCAAGCCACGCCGTACAGTGAACCAGTTGGCTACAACAACACTCGCAAGCAAACGGGTACCCGCCACAACCACAAAGCCGGCAACCACACAAAGCGCGTAGAGGTGCCAGGCCTCTGTGATAAAGGAAAAGAGCACCAAGACCACAGAAGTGGTGGCAACGGTAATCGCGCCGAGCAAGCGCGAGGACACCTTGTCGATAAGTGCGCCAAAGAGAAGGGAGGCAAAAATCGCCACGGCGGTACAGAGCATCACGCCTAGGTTGAAGGCACCCATGCCGATACCCAGCTCTGAAACAACGTGCGCTTGGAAAAGCGGGATACAGTTCACAAAAATGGTATAGCAGGTAGCCATCAGCAAAAAGCCGCCGGCTACGACAAACCAACCGTAAAAAATCTTCTTTTTTGCTTTTGGCTGCGCGCTCTCTGCCATTATGACCTCCCGGCTTGTCTCTGTGTGCGATGGTTACTTAGGCTGCTCTCCAAGTTTTTCTAAATGGGCTATGAGCTGAATATAAAAACCCACGCCGCGCTTGTAGCTGTCTACGCTCAGGTTCTCATCCACCCCGTGTATGGCGCTGCGCTGCTCGCCCTTAAAGAGAAAGCCGGCAAAGCGATAAGTATGGGGGCATATCAGAGAAAAATGGCGCGCGTCGCTGCAGCTGCTTTGCACGTATGGGGCAATGCCTGCGTTTGGATACACGCTTTTGATGACGCTTTTTAGGTAAGCAAAGGGCTCATCGTCAAAGTGCGATATGGGCGAGGGGTCAAGCGACGCCATCAGATCAAAGTGCGCATCCTCAGGGGCAATGCCTGCCTTGGCAAAGGTATCCTTGAGCCGCGTCAGTGCAAGCTGCACCGTCTCATGAGGGTCAACGCGCACGTTGACCGTTGCTTTAGCCGTTTTGGGAATGACGTTATGCGCCTTGCTCCCCTCCAGCTCGGTGAGGGCGTAGGTTGTGCGCACCATGGCGGCAGTCTCGGGATTGCTCTTCATTATCGAGAGCACCAGCGGGCGGAAAAGCCAGAGGTTGGCAAAGACCAGCCTGAGCCCAAAGCTGCCGTGTGTTGCCAGCTCGGTGAGCATTGCTTCAATAGGCTTTGAGAGCCTGGCTGGCGCTGCGGTCTGGAGTAGCCTGTTAAGTGCTTTGACCAGCTTGGCCGGGGCATCGGCAGGAGAAGGCGTTGCGGCGTGACCTCCCTTTGCGCTCACGGCGCAGTATGCGGTGAAAAAGCCTTTTTCAGCCACCCCAATGGCGGCAAACTCCGGGCTTGCCCCCAGTGGCGCATTATCGATGACCGCGCCTCCCTCGTCCAAAACAAAAAGCGGCGTAATGTCTCTGTCTGAGAAGTAGTTGGCCATGAGCTCACCGGTGAGGCCCATAGTTTCCTCGCTATTTGAGGAGCAGAGGTAGATATCTCTCGGCGGTGTGTGCTCCTCAGCCAGCAAGTAATCAGTTGCTTCGAGCAGCGCCGCGAGTATGCACTTGGTGTCCACTGCGCCGCGCGCGTAGATGTTTCCGTCGATTATCTCTGCGCCAAAGGGGTCGTGCGTCCAGTCCTCCGGCTTTGCAAAAACCACGTCATAGTGAGCCATCATTACCACGGGGGCCGCGCTAGAATCGTTGCCAGGCCAGCGAAGCAAGATGCCGTAGTCATTGATTATCGTGAGCTCCAGGGCCTCAAAGACCCGTGGATAAAGAGCTTGCAGTTTGGGGAGAAAGTCATCAAAGGCGCTGCGGTCTGCCTCAGGATCCTCTTCGTCCCACACAGTTGCGCTTTGTAGTATGGATTGGAAGCGCTCAACTGCCTTGCTGTCTCCAAAGACTGTGGCAGGTGGCAAGGGGTCTTTGACTTTTGCCGGGCGAAGGCGCGCTGCATTGATGAGCAGCACAAGGATGAGCAGGGCAAGCAGGGCAACCACAAGCGTCACGATGATAAGAGCAGTCTCCATGCACACACCTTCTCCACCAGGTTACATCCCAAGCACATTGTAACCTGATTAGAAGAGAAGGGGCCGGGGCATTTTGTCCTATTTTTTCATCCTGCATTGACTCATGGGGACGGGGAAGGTGACTCACTGCAAGCAGCGAGTCACCTTCCCCGTCCCCATGAGTCACTTCTTACTTTTTATTCTCGATAACTACTTTGACTTCGGCTCCGCTGTCTATGTAGAGCTTGCCTGAGGCATCAACCGTGTCGATTTTGCAGCCGTTGCCAATGGTGACATCGTGGCCGCTTACCGTGTTGGCATAGACACCCCGCAGATTGATGGTTGTTGCTTCAATGAGGTCAACTTTAGAGTAGCCGCGGCTTCCCACGGCCTGGTTGAGCTTGACCCAGAGGTCAAAGAAAAACGACTTTTTAAAGGACTGAATGGTGATACGGTCACCTACGATCTCTGTGGCATTGATGAAGCCATTGGCATCGATGACATCTGCCGAGACCTGGCCCTCAGTAGAGAGCACGCCGTCACAAACGATACGATCCGCCTCAACCTTGCTGCCGTGCACGGTGACCACGCCGTCGATGTCCATAATCGCGCTGCGCAGATTGCCGTCAATGGTTGCAACGCCATTAGTATTGAGTGTTTGACAGGATACATCGCTCCGGGCGTTAAAAACCCCGTCAATATCCAGCTTGCCTGCTTCCAGGGGACCTTCGGCTGTTGCAACTCCATTTATGTTGAGGTCGGCATAAACACCGCCAGGAAAGGTCACGACGCCGTCGATGCGTCCGTTTTCCATATTGCCAACTCCTTTGAAAGATCCCATGATCTATCCCTCCTCTTCTGTGTTTTTTTCTTCAGCAGGGTCTGCCTTAACAGCATCAGCCTGCTCATCTGCATCCACTTGATGAGCTGCATCTTCTGGTGCTGTTGCCTCATCTGGCTGCAGATCCGCCTCAAGTTCGTCTGACACTGCAGACACCTCAACACTCAGTTCTTCAATAACCCGCGAAACAAGCTCTCTCTGTACTTCTGAACTTGCTCCCGCCATTTCTAGGGCAGAATAGAGGGTTGCCACAGCTTTGAGCGAAAGCTCCGAAAGCCAGATACCCTCCAGCTGTATGGTGAGCGTGTTGATGAAGTCCTCGCCTATGCTCCCTGTTTCAAGCAGGGTCTGCCGCAGGTTTGTTTGCCTGGGCACTGCGTTGAGCAGGTCTCGGATCTCTGAAAGAGAGAGTCCATCCTTCATGGATTGGATGGCCTCAACGCGCTCCAACACGAGCCTGCGGGGGAAGAACGTCTCTTGTCCGGTAAAAGAAGAGCGCTTCTCAAACCAGTCCTCCGGAATCAGGCCTTCTCGTTTCCAGCGATAAAGTTGGCCATACGAGATGCCGGTCTCCTGCAATAACTCCTTTTTGGAAATATCTTGAGGAGTCTCTGTTTTTTTCTCACTCATTACTTACCTCCTAACAGTTTTCTCGATAAAACAAAACATTGTTACGCAATATAACAATGTTTTGTTACGTTGTCAAGCGTCTTGGCTTGGGCCTGCGTGCGCTGTTTTGTTCAATCGATAAAGTCGAGACAGTTTGTCTTTTTTTGGGAGAACGGATGGCCCGCGGCAAAATCCTAGCAGTTCATGTTACAAATGCAGCCAAATGTACGGTTTTTGCTCAGTAATCGCCTGACTTGAGAGGTTTAGGGGCACAAAATAGGCAAAAAACCGTACATTTGGCTGCATTTGTAACATGAACTCTTGTTTTCTTGCCGCGAGACTAAACAAAGGAGGGATTGTGGAGGAGAGAGAATGGCGAGGGGATGGTTCGGCTGTCATGAAAACGTGACAGCCGAACCGTTCCCTCTCGCGTTAAAATGGTACAGCTAGGAGCGAAAGGAAGATTCATGGATAAAGTCAGGTTTGGGCGTACGGAGTTACTGGTGAGCAAAGTGGCGCTTGGCGGTATCCCTATCATGCGCCTTGACTTTGAAGAGGCCACGGCAGTGGTGCATGAGGCACTGAACCTGGGCATCAATTTCATTGACACCGCGCGTTTTTATGCTGATAGCGAAGAAAAGATTGGCGCGGCAATCCGCGGCATACCGCGCGAGGAGTTGGTGTTGTCAACAAAGTCTATGGGTCAAACCGCTGACGAGCTCACCAGTCAGCTTGATGCCAGTCTCACAAGCCTGGGTGTGGACTATATTGACATCTTTCATCTGCATAGCGTAAGCAACCGAGAGCGCCTCGACAACGTCTTCGTGGAAAACGGTCCCTTGCAATGGCTGCAAGAGCAGGTCAAATCCGGCAAGGTGCGCTTTTTGGCTTTTTCGAGCCACACCATTGACCTAGCCGTTGAGCTCATGCAGACCAATCTGTTTGATGTGGTGCAGCTTCCGTTTAACTGCGTTGAGCGCAAGGCCGAGGGTGCCATACAGCTCGCTCGCGAGCTTGACATGGGATTCATCTGTATGAAACCTCTGGGCGGCGGGCGCATAGATGATCCGGGGCCGGCATTCCGTTTTCTCATGCAGTACAACAGTATCGTGCCCAATCCGGGCGTAGAAAGTCCTGAGGAGCTCCGTGAGATTACTGCAGTTGTAAAAGCCGGCGAGAGCCTAAACGAGGCCGATGAGTCTTACATAACCGCGCTACGCGAGGAGACGGGAGCAAGTTGGTGTCATCGCTGTGATTATTGCCAGCCCTGCCCAATGGGCATTCCCATCAGTGGCGCTTTGCTGGTAAAGAGCATCTTTAAGCGATACACCTCCGAAGGTGCCCACGCAATGACGGACAAGCCCATTGCGCTCGCCCGCAAATGCGCCAAGTGCGGCACCTGCTTGCGTCGCTGCCCCTATAACCTGAATATCCCTGCCCTGCTTGTGGAGAATATTGCTCTCTATGACCAGTTAACCCAAAACGAGTGACCGGAGGGACGGTAAAGTGACTCCGGTCCCACAAAAGGGTCTTCGCTCAGGCGGGTGAAACCTGAGCGAAGACAGCGTGTTGGCAAATAGGGTGCCTGCCGATATGTGCCAGGGGTCGTGAATTATACAGCAATCACCTGTGCTCCCTGTATTTCTGATGTCTTATCATCGGCAACGCGCACTCGTTTGTTGACTAAGACGGCCGCAGCGATATTGGCAGCAAGTATTATGACAAAGAAGGGTGACCAGTAGTCAAACAGACTCATGGACTGGCTCATGTCCTGCGTGATGAAGTAAATCGCTGCCAAGACCAGTACTGCAACTCCTGAGACAAGCAGTGCCGGTTTGCGGAAATGACGTGTGCCTTCTTCGTCCTCGTCCACCACTTGGCCAAAGCCATCGATCCACTCGCCCTTGATGCGCCTGTAGCCAAGCTCGTGTCCTTCTTTCTCGTCAATACGCTTCTTGCGGCTGAATACCCAAATCAGGCAGAGGGCAAAGACCAGCAGTGCAAGGAGAGCGCAGACCAGGTTGAAGAGGCTCCAGTGATCGGCACCAAAGAGGGGCACGGTGGTTCCGGGGATGAAGAGCAGGCTATCGACGATAGGCTCTGACCACTGTGCGGAGATAACTGCATCTCCTGTTACGTTGTTCCACGTTCCGGAAGGCATGTCCCAACCGTTGAAGTTGTAGTCGCCGTGTGTGGGATTAGACGGCGGTGACACCGAGCCACCAATTTGCACCGTCTCGGTCTTGAGTATGTTGCCAAGACCGTCTGTGAAGGTGATGGTGAAGCTCTGTGGAGCCAGCTGCGGCGTGGGCTGCGGCGTGGGCTGCGGCGCTGGCGTTGGCACGGGCTGCGGCGCGGGCGTTGGCGCCGGCGCAGGTGCAGGCGTTGGCGCGGGCGCTGGTGGCGGCGTTGGTTGCGGCGCAGGCGTTGGCGGCGGCGGGATAGGCAGATACAGAGCCGTTACCGTTATGCTGGCGGTGACGTTGTTGAAGGCAACATCCCAGCCAACAAAGGTGAAGCCCGGGCGCGTGGGATTGGCCGGTGCAGTAGCAGCTCCGCCATAGGGGATGCCCGACTGCACGCTGAGTATGGTGCCATTCCAGTCCACAAAGGTCACCGTATAGGTGGGCGCAGGAATGGGACTGTACCGAGCCGTCACCGTCATATCAGCGGTTACGTTGGTGTAGTTGCTATCCCAGCCAATAAAGACATGTCCGTTGCGCGAGGGGTTATCCGGCGCAGTAGCGGCTTCGCCGAATTTAATTCCAGTCTGCACCTTAAGCACGGTGCCATCCCAATCGACAAAGGTCACGGTATAGGTGGGAGCAGGTATGGGAGAGTGAACCGCCGTTACCGTGATATCCTCGGTGATGTAGTTGAAGGACCTGTCCCAACCAATGAAGGTGTGTCCCGCGCGTGGCGGAACAACCGCCGGAGCAATGGCTGCCTCGCCAAAGAGGAGATCCTCGTGGGCGCTGAGGAAGCTGCCGTCCCAGTTTCTGAAGGTCACGGTGAAGGTTGGGTAGACGGTAAAGTTGACCGTGACAAAGACTCTGGTGTCTTGGGCCACTTCAAATCCTATTTGATACACTCCCGGAGCAGCGAGCAGGGTTGGAGCTCCCTTGAGCCTTACTGCTGGCGCCACGTTGGCATCTACGGCTACGGCATACGCACCAGCTATGTCAACGTAGTCAGCACCTGCTATGAAGAATGCATTGACCTCTTTGACTGACATATACACATGATTTGCAGCGATGGCAAAGTTCTTGTTGCCGAATTTCTCGTCACCATCCAAGACTACGATCTTTGCGGTGACCTGGGTATCGGGGTCTGCTACTACACCAAAGGTGACCTCGTAGGTACCTGCCACTGCGGCAAATGGCGCGCTCCAGTTCACGATCTCAACGGGGGTGTTTCTGCTTGCAGGAGGCTGATTGAGCTTCCAGGCGTGGGCGTTGGTGCGATTGATATACGTTTGATCCGTTGGAGCCGGGGTCTGGGTGAGGAAGGTCTCTGCTTCTTCAACAGTCATGAAGACGTGTCTTGCAGCTATCGAGTACTCGGTGCTGCCAACGATGACATCACCGGTCATGACAACAAAGTCTACGGTTGCAGAGACGGAAGGCTTACCGTCTACTGCAAAGGTAACAGGAGTGATGGAGGGTATGGCAGGAGAAGGTATGGCGCCAAAGGCCTTCACTACAGTTTCTGTAGTGACAGCTCCGGTGTTGCCGTCTACCTTCCAGGCACTGGCTTCTGCCCAGGAGATGTACTTGCTATCCATAGCGGGAAGGAAGCTCGTGTTAGCTTCTTCTACCGTCATGAAGACATACTTGGCAGCAATGGAGTACTCGCTGTCATGTCCTATGACATCTCCTGCTCTTACTACGAAG
>Ga0131853_10002521_pt1 | contig 32688 bp, 26 predicted proteins | sample TergutLab28metaG_FD_92764 | JGI IMG/M metagenome (GOLD analysis project Ga0131853, IMG submission 92764) | Labiotermes labralis P1 segment gut microbial communities from Petit-Saut dam, French Guiana - Lab288 P1 (version 2) (version 2) | ecosystem: Host-associated > Arthropoda: Insects >... | reverse complement strand
TAAAACTGGCAGGAATATGTGGTTTCTGTAATGTTAATATCTGTACTTAACATGTAATTAACGTATGAGTGACATAAAGCCATTAAATTGAACTACATAAACACCCACATTAACGCTGTAGTCATCCTTAGGGCTCCAAGCACTTTACATGGCGCTTCCAACTCCCGTGCAAGCAACTAAATGTCACGCAGGCACGATTAACACTGCATTCCACTCTCAAGGTCATCAACGCTCTCGCGTGGCACATCAGCTGTGCAGGTTGCAGTATTTGGAACCGCAAGAAGCCCCCACTTTTCTCTGGCCATTATCTCTTTAACCGTTCAACTTTGGATATAGGTGTTTTGGGTTATATCGGTATACTTTAACATAAGGAACACTCTCCCAAAGTCTGGCACATTTCCTCCTGGGACATCCTGTATACTAGAGGTAACAGTAGTTGTGCCAAATAAAATTCAGTGCCAAGCCACCACATACTGTTTGTGTAGTGCATCACAGGACAAGTCATTCAAGGTTAAAAGTGTAAATTAAGTTCAACTGTGAGCTTTAGAATGTTAGGACTGATGACACTGTATAAATTGCATAGCATTCACTTGTCTTATCTTGTATAGTTATTTTGTGTATTTTTAATGCATTTGTTGCACAAAGTGCTGAAAATGAATGGCTTATAGTGTGGTTGTATCTGTCCATCTGTATGTTTCATGCGCAATGTATTTGGTGCATTTTGCTGAAGGTTGAGAATATTTGATGGAATACAAGGTAATATAATTCATGATTATGGTCAGTCCATGTACACCCTTCACCATAATTGGTTGCTGTTAAAATCAGAATTCAGTTTAGTCTCTAACTTCAAGTATAGTCTCTTAACTTACTGGTAGTGAACATCAGAGTCAAGTTGGTAGCACTCATTTTCTTTACTTAGGAGGTCCCAAGTTTAAATATTCTAGAGGCCAACTGGCCTTACAGCATTTTTGCCAGGATTGTACCCAAAATTAGTAGGCCAAGTCTGTTTCCTTCTACATTTTTCCAGTTTGTTATCCATGGAGTTTCATACTTTGCTACTGTAGCTTCCCTCCTGCTATATCCAGACATGTGTACCTACACAATAACTTTACGTAACGGTAGATATTGTTTTGTGAATTTAATTTGCAGAATTTTACTTGGAAAGAGAGTCACTTTTTGTTGGAATGTGTACAGACCCAGTTGCTTTTGCACAAGCACTGAAGGAAAAAGTGTTCTATTTAGCTGGGTGTGTTAATGTTTATGTAATGTCAGAATTTGGACATCAGTATGATATTTCATCTGTTGATATATGTGCACTTAATTTCCCTTTCAAGTAAATTAGTATTTATCACGTCCCTGACATTTATTTTTGTTAGAAATTTTTATGAACCGTGAAACTGATATTGGAATAATATCTGTATAGTTAGGCAATTCCATTTGTAATGCATAGAATGTTGTTTTGCGTGGTGGAATTGTTTCACGAGTAGGATGGGATAGCAATAACACACATACTGGTTGTGTATTTGGGACATAACCAGCACGATTCTTGACTGGATTACCCTGTATCTCATTATATATCACACACTTCTGAAGTCTCTTTTCAAAAATGCTAGTACAGTGTTTTGAAATAGGTGTGTCTCCATCCAAATTCTTACCTTTGTGATCGCCATTTAGTATTTCATGCCACATAATCTTGCAGTCGAAAATAACATTTCTGAATATTGTAAGAATCACTGAATTAGAAATTTTCTTTTCTTGAAAGTGAGGGAGTGAAATAAAGTAAAAGAAATACAGTTTTCATAAAGGCCAGGTGTACAGAATGTGAGTTTGTGTTGTATCATTGCAGAATAGTGATTGGGAACATATCGAAGTGGGTGCCAGTGGACACACGAGAGGATTCGGCAAGCCACAAGTGGATGATGTATGTACGTGGTCCAAGAGAGGCCCCGGATGTCTCTGATTTTGTATCCAAAGTTCGGTTTTTCCTTCACCCGAGCTACCGGCCACATGATATAGCAGAAGTGACGTAAGTAGAATGATACTCTTCTCTCTGCATGTGATGCATTACTTTCTAGTAATGCTGCAAGTGTCGAATATAAAAAATGTCAATATTTTGCATGTGGCTCAAATGAAAATTTAGTCCATTTCCAAAACTGATATTTTGTGTATTTTATTTTGCTACAATGGAAGAGAAACTTAAAGAAATGATAATTGTGCTTTGACACTAGAAATTAAGCTGGCACTTCTAGAGCTAATACTGATGTATTACTCATTGTTTCTTTAACACATATTATTATGTGGATTTTTTATATGCTCTGGTTTTTGTGCACGGATCTGTAGTATATTGATCTCTGTGTTGCTCTTGTTGTTCCATACATCATATATTCCTTTTATGCATGCTGTCTGTCCTGGATGTACAGTGATATTTAGAGTAGGGTTTATTTTATGCAGAGTGGTTGTCTTTGGTCACAGGATGTTTTACACAATTTGAAATTTAATAGGTTTAATGCCAGTACTGATCTGTACTTCTGTATACACAAGTTTGTTTTGTGATGAGTATTAGAATCCTCTTATACAGTAATATGTTGGTAGGATTGAAGTGCACCTGCATATTTGAAATGTTACAGGTCGCCTCCATTCCATCTGTCGCGGCGAGGTTGGGGTGAGTTCCCAGTGCGTGTGCAGATTCATTTTTGCTACTCTCGTAACAAACCAGTCGATGTCATTCATCATCTGAAGCTGGATCGGACGTACACAGGACTGCAGACTCTTGGTAAATCACTGTCCATCATGATGAGAGCAAATAAACATACTTTATACTAATATTAGAGTCATCAGGGATGTTATGTCACATTGTTTGCTAGATACCTGTCAAACACTGGTCTACCAAACTGTGTGGTTCATGGAGGTGCTTGGTTGCAGTCCATGCTGGGACAACAGGTATCTAGACTTTCATTAAATGCTGGAAGGAACAACAAATATCCACGCCCAGGTGTTTGTGGTTTTCCTCTTATGTTGTGTTAGTAACTGACTCATTATCATTAGACAAGCAAACACGCAGCAGATCTGATCGTTTTGTGCAGTGAGACAAGTTCTGCCTTGTTCCTTTTATCAATATTGCTGTCTTGTATTTTCCATTTAAGTTATGTCATTTGTTCCAATAACAATGGTGTATATACAAGGTAATAAGTTTATTAGATCTGTTCATTAGAGGTGTCACTTTAGTGAAAGCGAATTGATGTTTTATGATTTGTCCCCATAAAACACAGCCGTTATACTTTTATGTTTGTGAGTATTCTCAACAAACCGTCAGGATATTAAAACTTGCATTTAATTTTTGGTGCGTGAAGTGAATTGTATTTTGTCCATAACTAGAAGAAACGGTAGTAAACTTCTAATACAGAAGTTTCTTCCCACGGCTTGTGATCAGGAAACAGTGAATTTGAATTGCGGGTAGGGAATGTGGGTTTCAGTTTGTACAGACTTAACTGTTCTTTAAGTAACACTAAATGAAAAATGCAAATAAGCAGTTTGAAATTTGGTCATCTCTTATAAAGTCCTGTATATTTGCTGTTGACATTTAGATAACCACAGATATTGTCTGTTTGATTTATGAAACAGTTTATACATTTCTGTGTCCTAAACTGCCTGTACTGAGAATTCATTATGTTATCGATATTTTATGCTGTTATGAATTCTCTGTGTATTGGACTTCACCCTGTTAGTAAATAAGATTTTAGATTATCAAGCTTTGTTGAACAAACCACTCTTACTAATTCCAGTGAATTAGAACAAGGATTCTTTTTCCCCTAGACAGCTCTGTAATTTTATGTTTCCTTTTATCAGGTTTATTAATATTTTCTCGAATCATTTATTTAACAAAATTTTGTTCTAGAAAACTGATCAGTAACTTCAAAACACTGTTGCAGTCTTTTAAAATACACCTATTGAAACTCCTAACTATAACTGTCAAAAGTTAATAGAAATGGTTTAAAATCATTTGATAAAAAAAAGCATCCTTATACACTCATAAGAGAAATACTTGTTTTAAAAAAAGGATTTGGTAAGCTGGACATCACATAATTTTTCAAGGCATCTAGATAAGTCTGACTAATATTTTGCACATTGCTGTTGATATTACTTTCATTTATGCAGTCTATATGAATACAGTGATGGACATGCTGAGTGGCTTCGGTCGTTGTGCATGATAAGAGAGCCTGTGATGTTTATTTGCCAAATAGATGCTCACACGTAGAAGTAGTATTGCATGTCTCCTGTTCCAGGTGCTGAGACAGTTGTTGATATTTGGCTATATTCTGGAACTGACTCAAGTATTCCAGGCAACGACAGTGAAGTTGTCAGCACTGAGGAGAGTGTATCTGGTCACATCAATAATACTTCAGAAAAGTTGATTCAGGCGGTGAAAGTGAACAACTATGTTAATGAAGTTGTTAGCACTGAGGGGAGTGTATTTGGTGCTGACAGTGATATTTCAAAACACCTGGTTCCAGCAGTGAAAGTGAATGACTGTGTTAATGAAGTTGTCAGCACTGAGGAGAATTTATCTGGTGGCAACAGTGATATTTTGGAACATTTGGCACAGGTGGTGGAAGTGAACGATGGTGGTAATAGTGCTGTGTTACTGGAGGTTTGTGACTCGCCAGCCAAGAGTATGTTGCCTGGCCTGATTAAGCCAAAAATTGAGCCAGTAGATGATGCTGAGTGCATTGCACCTTGTGATGACAAATCTCAGCTTGATTCCAGTGGCCATGGAGGGTGTAGGTCCAGTGACATGCTAGTTTCATCTTTAGACCATGATTACTTTGGGGTTATGAATGTGGACATTAAAAAGGAGAGTGAAGATGAGTATAAATCAGAGCACAGTGTGCCAGACTTTTCACAAAAAAATGTTGCAGAAGAGTGCTCAGATCTGTGCAAAGTGAAGTCCATTGTTGAGGTGGACAGTAATGTGGAAAATCATGTGATGGAGGTTGCACCAGTGGTAAAAGAAAACAATATAAATTGCATTTTGCATACTGTAGAGGTACCAACAAAGCGAGCGACCATTAATAACCACTTAGAACAGAATTTGTCATCTGAAGAGAATAACTCAAAACTGACCACACTCGTGAAATGCATGGATAAGAATGGTCATGTCTTTTACCTAACACTTGGACAGACACATCTTAAGCCACAGGTGAATTCTGTGTCAGTCGTGCCAACATCAGAACAGTCTGTCAATGTAATTAATTCAACTTCCTTGTTAAACAAGCAGCAATCACACACACAACTGCATAATAAACTGTTACCCACTACAGCTGTGACATCTGGCCTCAGAGTAAAATCCACCTTAGCTAAACCTGTGTTCATTAATTACAGCTGTGAAAAGAAGGATAGTGTAATTTTGGAGGGTAATTCATGCTTGTTGGTACCCCCTCATGGTACTGGAGGTAGTATGATAACAACCGAAAGTAATACACTTGATGCTTTATCTCTAGAGACTAATCCCTCTAGTTCACTAACATCACAACAAACATCTAAACTGATACCCTCACAGGGTACTAATGTGAAGCCAGGCGTGAAAGTGACTTTGCCAGTCATATCAACCAATAACTCGACCAAGTTGTTAAAGCAGTTGCAGAACAGTTCTGGGCAGTTTGTTTCTTTCGTGAAACTGAATGCTACCATGCCTACTACAAATAAGTTGGAAGGAGGGAACAAAGCTGGAGATTCGAAAGCTTCTGTTCCGAATGCTTCGACTCCAGTGCAGTATCAATCATTTTTGGTTGCAAAAAATGAGCAGTTATGCCTGCTAAGATATGTACAGAATTCTGCCACCCTCTCAGCACTTGCTGGCAAATCCAGTGGAAAGAAGTGTGAGTCTATTCCAAGACAGCAGAGCATACTTCTTACGGAGAGTAAGTCTTTACTGTCAGGTCCAGTTCGGTCAGTTAAAGGGGGTGTCAGTTTGTTGAAGAAGCAGGCAAATGCACAGGTGCCAGAGAATATGTTGTTACCCACTACAGTGAAGCCTCAAGATGTGGACAAGTCTGAGAATGCTCGATTGCTGATATCAGGTCGATCTCTGGTGCTGAATAAAGCAAACAGCCGACACATCACACTGTCAAACAAGATACGTTATGGGGAGGCTCTTAGGTGAGTACACTCTCTGCTGTTTGTCCTTGAGAAGCTAATAGGTCTTCAGGTAGTCAAAATATTCCCTGTTGTTTTATAGAACCTGAATATATATTACCATATTCATAGGAGCCTGCTGGTTGTCCCTGTGCTAAGCCAGGAATCCAGTCTGTTCCCTCCTGTCCTATTTCTTTAAGATTCATTTTAACCATTATCATACTAGCGCACCGAATCCTTTCAGATCCGCATCTTACTAACGCACCTGTCCTGGTGCGCTGCGGCCATTTAAATGCTCCATACACTCATGTAGAGGCTTACAATTATAGCCCCACTCGTTATCTCCACATTAGTTAATGGTTTGTGGTCAGATTCATGCTCTGGCCACTTGGCCCAATTATATACTTATGCACCTCGTGAATAGTAGTTTTGCAGCCTGCTTGTAATCTTTGAAACCTCATATGTTTGTTTTTATGCTAATGCAACACAGCCTTTCATTCCCTCTAAGTTCAAGCATTTAGGCTCTAAATATTTCTACTGAATTTTTTTTTTGAACTGGAATATCTCTGATTTATTCACAACACAATGCAGATTATGTCATTATTTCATTATCTTTGGTTTGTAAGATATAAACGTTTATTGTCAAACATGCACAGATGATTTAAAGGGACGTCGTGTTAAAACTCCATGCCCTTGCCACGAAGACTCAATTAAATGTCCATACGATAAAGGTTAATATGAGCCTCCATTCGATACATCTTCCAAGTGGTTCTTGCCATTCGTGTTTTCCCACCAAATTCATATGTAAAGGTAAAATTACAGGCCCGGTGTGGCCCAGAGGGTGAGTAGAGGTATAGCTCTACTCTTCCCTGACCACGGCACTAGAAGGGGGTGAGTGGTCGGCAGCATGCCCTGGCCGCACTTTACCCCCGGGAAAGACCCGGTACCCATTGTACAGGAGGCTGGGTGGGCCTCAGGGCCGGTCTGGACGGACAGAAAATCTCATCCCCACTAGGATTCAATCCTGGACCATCCAGCCCATAGTCAGTCGCTATACCGACTGAGCTACCCAGCCCACCAAATTCATATGTACTTTCTTATAATAAGAATATATCATGATGCACGGTCCTCTGTCAAATCATATGTACGTTTCTGTTCTGTCCTTTGCATGTCACATGCTCTGTCTAGCTCATCCTCCTTCTTTTGATCAACCGAATAATATTTGATGAGTACAAATCATGCAGCTCCTCATCATAGAAATTTCTCCAGCCTCCTGTTACTTCCCCCTTCTTAGGCCCAAGTATGTTTCTCAGCACCCTATTCTGAAATTAATTTACACAAAACACTGCTTTATGTTTTGTGATGCTAACATTATAGTTCTTTTCATCGTAACTCATTTTATTTCGTGTATGAATCTCAAAGAACTCACATGTTAAAAATAAAAGATGCCCTCCAGATATTTCTTGACTATGTAGTTCATATATAATGCCAGCATATGCCATGTGTTGTCAGATGTTGTCAGACGTTCGACACCACAAGCATAAAGTCAAAATTTTTGTTCTGTAGTTATTGCTGGAATTTACTAGAATGCATACTAGAATTAGATGTGTGAAGTTATTTTGATGTTATTTGGGAGAAAGGTTTGTGTTTCATTCAGGAAAATGTCGCAGATGACTAATTTTTATGTTGGGGATATTTCTTTTTCCAATGCTGATTATTTTAAACATCCTTAGCTTCAATTCTCTCATCATAAATCTTTGACCAAAGAATGCGATTTTTCTTTTTCTTGTATTTTTATTTCATTTTATGCCAAACAGACATGGCAGAAAGTTGCTGTGGTGTGGTGTACATTGACAATGAAGTACTTGGTAAAACCGTATTTCTTGAGGCCTGCATGCCTGCATGTGTTATAAAATTTTTTATATTTTTTCCCATTTTATGCCTTTTGACAGCAGGTCTGCCCTTTGAAGTTAGAGTTTCTGTGACAATATTATATTTAGTGACTTATTGCAGGTGGATTTTTGCAATTATTTTTGACTGATTAGAAATTTATTGCTATTATTATAGCTGCCTTAATTGAAAACACTTTTCACTGTACTGAGAAGCCTGATTGAAGTACAGGGAGTGGCTGTGGATGATACATGGTAAATGTCTGCAATCTCACTACAGTCCTTCCTTTGGTATTTCGATTCTTGGTACTGTGTAGTTCCAGTGGCTTTGTTGTGTGTATATGGTAATGAGTCCTCAGGAACGCATTGTTGCTAAGGGAATGAGGGGGCTGATGTTGGTATGAAATTTGATGTGTGAAAACTCAAACTCCCACTGTCAAAGTGCAAACAAAATTTTATCATTCGAAAGCCTGTTGTATGACTTTCACATATTTTCTTCCACAGTGAGTTCTCCACGGAGTGAAATCTTGTGCTTCCTTTTTCAGTTCCAGTATCTTCTTTTTTCCTTAAGGTTGTCCAGTAGCTGCTTATGTCTTCTTTTCTGTCTTCCCATCACTTCTGTCTTGCCCTCAATTCTGCCTTCAATAACGTGTTTTAAAAGGCAGTTTCTATGCAAGATGTGACCAATCTAGTGAGCCTTCCTTCTTTTGTATAGCGTGAAAGATATTCCTTTCCTTCTTGACTCTTTGTAATACTTTTTCATTTTTCACACAATTGGTCCAACTGATCTTTCCCATCCTTCTCCAGCACCACATTTCAAAACTTTCCAGGTGTTTCTGATCTACTTTCTGAAGTGTCCATGTTTCAGTACAACACACTGCTGTAACCCAAATATAGAACTTTAGTGGGGCTTTATCCTTAAACTTAATTCCAATTTACTGGTTAAAAGAATTTTCTTGTTTAATGTTGCGTTTGCAATGGTAATCCAGGATTTACTTCATGTGTGCTTCTTGCATCATTTGTTATTGTGCTACCCAAACAGTTGAAATATTCCACATTCTCTTGTTGTTTTGATCTATCATAATTTGTACCGGGGATGGTTGACTTGAGATTCTCAGTACCTGAGTGGCAACAAATACAGAGACAAATATACACATGCACTGCAGTTTGGTGTATAAATTTCATTAAAATATGTTCTTCAGAACTGTTGGGAGTCAGGACAGTGTAGGCTGCAGGCTGGATGTTGCAGGCTTTTATTATGGGCAGGGGTAAGAGATTTTTTTTCTTTTCCAAAATAGCTAGCCCGGTTGTGGGGCCTGCTCAGTCTCCTGTTCAGTGGGTGCTGGGGCCCCTTTCTCCAGAGCTAAAGTGGCCAGAGTGTGAAGTTGTCTATTTGTGTGCATTTCGTGCTGAGGTTTACAATGAGTGGAGTTGCACCTCTCTTCCCCCCCTCTATGCCCTCATGACATGAACAGGAACAGCTTTGCCTTTTATTTTTTGGAATTGTCTATCCCTTATTAGTTTTAACATCCTGTGGATTCAAATCCATAATTAAAATAGTACACTATGTTGGGTCATTAAATTAAGAGTTGCTTGTTAGTTCATTAAATGTGAACTGTTTGAAAATACTGTTTAGATAAATTTTAGTAATATTTGTCTGATGTTATGTGTCCATTTTCTTTACACTAAAAGCCAGTTTTGAGAAATTTGGTGAAGTTTTATTAGGGTTACATGCAGGTATTAAGGGCACTGGCACAGAACATGGAAGTCACTTGTAGGTCATGTAACACAATACTTGTACTTTACAGAGATGCACTCAGAATGGGAACTTCTGATTGCTGCATTAGAGGGTTGTGACTTTGTTTGCAGAGTTGCCATCGAGTCCTGTAAGTTTGATGATGTTGCTGTTGCTGTGCGATGGCTGTTGAGGCATATGCCACTGGTTTCGACTGCTGCAAAGGATATAGAGTTTAGGATGGTCCACCCCTATGCTGCCCCCAATGAGGACACCTTCCTGCAGTGGAACATTGGCAGACGGAGAGCAGCGGAGGTGAGCCACGTTGTGATACCCATCTTAATATCTTGTCCTAACATGTGACATGCCTTCTTCATGGTTTTAGCTTCATCTGTGCTATTTGCTTAACATTGACTTTGAGTAATATTTTATTTTTTGTTCCCTCTTTAAATTACTTAATTAAAAATGAAATAAATTTTCTGCTTGGTTTTCAGTCGATGAACTTCTTGTTTCCTATAGCCTTGTAGTTGTTCTCAGCAGGTATTGATCTTCTGAATATAAACACTTGTCACCATACAACAAGGATAGTTATTGTGTGATTTTCACTTACATAATTTTTTTGAAGATCATTTTAACATTGAAAATATTATATACTGAAGAGTGTGTGCATTATATCCAAATCTAATGGCTCAGATTAATGTAATTGTATTTGTTTACATGTCTGTAATGCCAGATGGCCTGAAGATGACACTTGCAGTCAAAAGATATCACTGTACATAATCTGATGAATTGTTTCTGAGACTGTGAATTCATTATTTCTTTACGTACTGATAAGATGATTAACTTCTGGGTGTTAACACTGGAGGATGTTTTGTGGCCCTCCATCTACAGGGTGGCAAAATTATATCCGGGTAGTCACTGAAGTGATCTGGGGAAGCAAGTAGGTTGAGTGTTAGACTGATCATGAAGAATGTCGCCAGTCAGAAGCAAAGAAAAGGGGGAGGGGATAGGTCTTGGTCTGGGCAAGTAGAACTGCGCAATGATAAGAGTTGAGGAAACAAGGACAATATGGGCCATGTAAGGGCCTCACATTGTGAGATATGTAAGTAAGCACTGTGTGTGTGTGTGTGTGTGTGTGTACTTACTTTACTTACTAACTTCTTACTCCAAGGAGCAGAGTCCTTCTTGAGAAGCTAATCATTTTTCAGTTAGACAAGAAATTTCCCCCATTTTGTGGAACTCGAAGGTTCATTACCACATTCACAAGTGCCCGCCACCTGTCCCTATCCTGAGCTACATTGATACAGTCCATGCTGTCACAACCCACTTCCTGAATTTCCATCTTAATATTATCCTCCCATATATGCCGGGGTCTTCCAAGTGGTTTCTAACCTTCAGGTTTCTCCATCAAAACCCTGACTACATCTGCAATCTCCCCTGTAAGTGTTACATGCCCCCCCCCCCCACATCATTCTTCTTGATTTGATCACCTGAATAATATTTAATTGAGGAGTTCATATCATTTAGCTCCTTATTATGTAATTTGCTCCATTCAGCTGTTACCTCATCCCTCTTGGGCCCAAATATTTTCCTCAGCACCCTATTCTCAAACACCCTAAGCCTATGTTCCTCCCTCAGTGTGAGCCACTAAGTTTCACACCTATACAAAACAACAGGAAAAATTATAGTTCTGTATATCTTAATCTTTAAATTTTTGGATAGCAAACTGGAAGACGAAGGATTCTGCACCGAATGATAGCAAGCATTCTCTGACTTCCATCTGCTATTCATTTCTTCCTGAGTAGAATTTTGGTTTGTTAAGATTGTTCCCAAATATTTAAACTCTTTCATCCCTTCAAAGAAGCTATTATCAATCTTTATATTGTGACTTAACTTAGTTTTGTCAGCATTTACTTCTAGTCCAGTCTCCTTATTACCATTTTTATTTTTTTAATGTTTGCCATCCTGAAGTGTTTAACACATATATGAATACGTAATGTATCAGTCAAACACAACAAATTTTAATAAGTCATTTTATTATTTAGGGCAACATGTTTTGACTCTTATAGAGTCATCTTCGGGCCCTTCTAAGATACAGATCCTTACTTAACAGTGTTTAAAATGCACTGTGGGATCCCAAATGCTTACATTCATGACATAACATTATTGCATAGTCAATATTTTAAAGTTTTATACACTTTTAAATAATATAACAATTTCCAATATTGTCAACGACAATGTATTTCAAATACATATGCTTAACTTCCTTTATATGTAAAAGGTAAAGGTAAAGCAGTCCTGTTGTAGACCTGGAGTGGCCCAGAGGGTTCCAGGAAGTTAAGGTTCCCCAATTACATGACAGCAGCACAGAATGGTGGTAAGGTTGTCAGCCTTACGCACCAGCTGCCTTTACCCCCAGGAAATGCTCCTGGTACTCATTTCTGTTAGAGGCTGAGTCGACCCCAGGGTCATAGTGCGATCGGAAGGATTATGTCAATGAAAAATTCCATGACACCATCTGGAATCGAACCAGCGACCTTCCGATTTGTAGCACGGCACCTTAACCACTGTTCTACCGCGGTCCCCTTCCTTTATTATGTACCGGTTAAAATTTTAGAACTAAAGTATTCTGGTTATTTAATAAGAATGAATGGCACTGATATTTTATACAGAGTTTTAACAAGAATGTAAGCATTTTGAATCCCACAGTGCATTTTAAACATTGTAAAGTAAGGATCTGTATCTTAGAAGGGCCTGAAGATGACTGTAAGAGTCAAACATGTTGCCCTAAATAATAAAATAACTTATTAAAATTTGTTGTGTTTGACTGATACATTATATATTCATATACTCCTTACTACCAACTAACAAAGATTCTGTCTTTTTCTTTATAGAGTGTATTCTTCTGCCCAATATATTAACATCATCTGCATTAACCAAAAACTGATGCATACCATTTAATTTCAAGCAATTTTGGTTTCCCTGAACCATCCCAATGGCATACTCTAAAATAAAGTTGAAAAGCAATGGCTATAAAGCATCTCCTTACTTCAAATCATTCGTAAAAGGAAACATGTCAGACAAATGCTAGCTGATCTGGACTGTGTTATAGGTTTCATTCAGACACATTTTTATTAGCCTTAGCAGTTTCATGGGGATACCAAACTCCATGAGAATATTATACAAGACCTCCCTTCTAACTGAATCATAAACTTCCTTGAAGTCTTGTGTGTGTGTGTGTGTGTGTGTGCATGCGTGGGAGTGGGTGTGCGTGTACATTTAGCTATAGATTATGAATGGTGCCACTGACAACTTTTGGACTACATGTAAATTCTTAGACGTTTCATGACAAGTGATCTACCTCGTTTGCGCTAAGTGGCTGGTTATGGCAACCTTAATTTCCTGTGTGTCCATCACAGTCATACAGTAGCTGCATTATGTCAGTAACTTTGTATGAGCATGTGTTTCTTGTATGAACCTACTGGATTATGGGCTCACACTGTGTGATGCAGATGAAAGCAAGGAAACAGTTTCATGGATGCAGCGTTCCAGCTATAGCCATTATATATTTGCGTTTCGTACTTTGTGAATCGGGGGCTCTGCGGTAGCACAGTGGTTAAGGTGCTGTGCTACAAATTGGAAGGTCGCTGTTTCGATTCCAGATGGTGTCATCGGAATTTTTCATTGACATAATCCTTCCGATCGCACTATGGCCCTGGAGTTGACTCATCCTCTAACAGAAATAAGTACCAGGAGTATTTTCTGGGGGTAAAAAGCGGCTGTTGCACAAGGCTGACAACCTTACCACCAACCTGGGCCATTGTCATGTAATCTGGGAACCTTAACTTCCTGGAACCCTCTGGGCACCTTGGGCCTGTAATGGGACTGATTTACCTTTTACTTTGTGAGTCACCTTGCTCCTTTTGTTCATATCCTAAATTTTACAAGGCCCATGCACTTCTGTAAAGCCCATATTTAAAATTAGTGTCGATCTGCTATTACAATTAAGTGCTTTAAGAAAGTGCATGGGAGAGGGCTCAAGATCTGGACATTTTCAAATTGCTTGATAACTGTAATCACTTCCTTGTTTCTATAGCTGCAGAACTTGTCTTATTGATCACTGTCATCACCCACTGTATCTGTGTCATCGAGTTATTACCATTCACATGACTGTCAACATTTATCATCATCTACAGTGCATCAATTAGGGTGCCTTATGTGTGTGAGTCAGACAGTGTCCACTGCCTATTTTTTTAAAATTAGTGCAAAAGCAATTAAGAATGTGACAGAGCCTTTTTTTTCCACATAGTCCCTCTCTTTTTATTGCACTCAGTGCAATGGTGTAGAACTTCTGTGGGCCCTGTGAAAAAAACTTTTTGGCTGAGAGGCAAGTCATACATGCACTATTTCCTTCACCTCTTGGTTGCTAGCAAATTGGTGGGCTCTTAAAACATCTCTGAGTGAACGAAAGAGCTAATGGTCCAAAGAGTTTGCATCAGGGCTATATGGGGGATGTCTGAGCATCTCAAAGTGAAGTTCCTTGAGAGTTTCTAAGGTGCAGAGAGTGATATGTGTATCGCCATTGTTGTGCCACAATAAAACAACTTTTGACAGTAGTCCTTGTTGTTTTGCTGGCTTCAGCTTGTCACAGTGTTTCAGAATAATGAGCACTGTTCACTGGCTTTCTGCTCACATGTTAATGTTCCAGTATTGGCCCATCTGAACCCTAGAAACACCACGTTACTTCTCTTGTACTGGGTTGCATTTTGAATTTCTTTTGACAGGTTATGGCAGACTTTTCCTTTCTATACTTTGGTGTTTGCTCTCTGGATCAAAGTAGTGGATCCATATTTTCTCCCCAGTGATAGTGGTAGCAATTTAGAAGGTGCTGGCCGATATCCAAGGATTTGCACTTGTGATGGACTGTGAGTTGTTTAGGAACCCATCTTGCACAAACTGTTCAAATGTTGATTCTGTTGTGCGTGATTTTATGGGTAGAACTGTGACTGATTTGCAAACGATCTGTCACTTCCTCAGTAGCCACCCTTCTCTTGTTCACAATGACGGTTTGCACTTGTTTGCTGTTCTCATCAATAGTGGATGTGGACAGTCACTGCATCAGTTACATTTGTGCTACCATTTTTGAACTTGTCAGTCCTTGCATCATCACAGCACCTTTCTCGTGCTGCACTGGGAGTCTTCATTGATTTCTACCTCTGGAACATATTGAGCCCACAAACATCAGATTAGTGCTGTATTATAATAACACCACTACTGCAACACAACTGTCAATTGTTAAAGGCCGAAATTCCAGCATGGTGACCCAAGTGTGTGTACATACAGTTGTGTGTGTGGTTATCAGCACTGCCAACAGCATAAAAATGTAAGAAAAATATTGTGGATGCTTTATTTAAACACCCATATGTTTAGAGACATTAATGACTTATGTTATTTTGCTCGACAGCTGGAGAATCTTGTTTTAACTCTGGCAGGGGTAAGAGATTTTTCAATTCTTTGAAGCATCCACACTTGCTGTGGGACCCACCCAGCCTCTTGTTCAGTTATTAATGGTTGCTTTTTCACTGGTGGAGAAGCAGCCAGGGCATGTAGCTGACTGCTAACCCCTGTCTGGTGTTAAAGTTATGAATGCATGGAGCTATACCTCCACTTCCCAATATGCCTTCAAGAGGTGAACATGGATAACTTTATTGCACTCATATTTCACTGTTTACCTTTCACTGTAACTACAGCTGTTGAATTGTTCTTGCCAATAAATGACTTTTTGTCACTGGCTGTTACATTTTGGAACAGTACTGAAAGAATTGCTTTTGTTTTCCCTGTCTGTGATGCTGGGTTGGCTAGGCCTGGCATGATCTCAGTGGGCCAGTGCTTGAGGCTGATTTTTTGTGCCATTCATTCATTCTTTCATTCATACCATTGGCATGTGTAGAATGCAATGATACCTTGCCATTCTCAGGAGCTTCTTCCATTCCTCTCTGTTATGTACTTTTACATGTCACCCTTCTCCACCAACTATTCTTCCATCTTCCCTCACTTCATCTTGCCATCCATTTCTTGGTCTGCCTGTCAGTCTTGTTGTTTCCAAATTCATATATAATTCTCTTTTGGGAATTCTATTTTCTTCCATTCTCTGTACATGCCAAAACCAACTTAATCTATTTAATCTTATTGTCTCTGTTGTAGTGGGATTTTTAACAATTGCTTAGATTTCCATATTGGTTAATATCCTCCAGTTATCTTTTTCATTGTCATATACTGGGCTTAAAATTCTTCTATACACTTTCCTTTCAAAAGCATATAGAAGAATTTTTTGTACCATGTAATTCGTATGTACAGTTTGTTTAGTTCATGTTACTACTAGCCACTACCTGTTTGTTTTGGCAGTGGCTTCGAGCAAAGGCAGTGCAGAGAGTGCTACAAGAACAGTTTCCGAAGGAGCGTGTCTGGTGTACGCATGCTATTGTGGTGTGGGCAAAGCTTCATGGGTATACACCAGTTTCACACCCAGCAGAGGAAGGGACAGAAGATGTTCCAAGTGGCCCAACAGCACAGAGAACATACTCAGAGCCTGTTGCAATTATGGAGTGGCTGGTAACAAATCACAAGTCAGACCATTGTCCAGGTGCTGAGTCCGATGATGAGGTTGATGTCGTAGGCATCCAGTCATTACAGACAAAGGGTGAGTTGAATGATGTCATATGTTTTAACAAATATGACAGCTCTTGCAGGCGGAATACAATACAATACAATACAATACAATCTCAGACAGGAGCAGCTGCTTGATTGCCTATCCCACCTTTGCCAGGAGACTGTATTTTACTGACGAGAACTTGTAAATTAATCTACATACCTGAATTTATAATAGACCACAGAACGTTTCAATGATATGTCGCATCAGAATGTCCCTAAAAGTGTGTATGTCTTGGCATTGCTTTCACCATGTTGTTGTCAAACAGCTGATCTGTTGTCTGTAACTGACGCACTTGCATTTTCAATGTTGTCGCCTCTGACTATGTTCCCACTTTCACTTTGAGCTCTTGTTTATATGCATATGCCTTAGATTGTCTGAAACAAACTCTGAATTTGCATTGTTATGTACACAAAGCTATATGTGATTTGAGATCTTCAGAGTAGTAAAGATTCATATTGTGGACTTTTGTGGTATGATGCTGCATAGTCTGGTAGGTGGTAATTACCTACCAGTCTGCAGACTGCAGCATCATAAACAAGACTGCAATATACAAGTTGTTATTACCTCACCTTCACTTGGGCTTGGTTTCTGTTTAATTTTTATATTATTTCTCTTCTTCATGTCATATAAATGGGATAATATTATATGTATTCAGACTCTGCATCTAGGAAAGGTCAATCCGTAAAACGGCGGTTATCCATTGCTGCCAGTACAGAGACTATATAGATAAAATGCCCTGAAGAGTAGAATAGAATAATATTTGGGTTTGAGCCCTTCTGGGCCCGATGAACTTAGGCTTTAAGACAGGCCCTTTGTGCCCCATGTTCTGTACTAAGTTAAAGGAGCCCTGTTCCTCTAGCAAAGTTCCAGATGGCCCCTATACTTAGTTTCCTAATGTCCTCCAGGTCCAAAAAGAAGGAATCCAGGTATGTGGGTATATAATGCTCTGAAATGCATCACATTTCTTTGCTGTGATATGGGCACATGGACTTTCAGAGAGAGAAGAAGGTAACCAGTGATTTAGTTACTTGACAGTCTTATCAGAGAGCTTCCTTGTTTATGTAAAAGCTTGGTCATGTACAGGCAGAATGCTGTCATAACAATCGATATCATCATGTTTAAAAGCAAACCTTACACCCTCATCTTGTGTAGATATTCAGGCAATGCATGTGGTCTGTCTTCTTTCAGTCCAGATACTTCTTTGAACAGAAGTTTATGGTTGAGGGAGTATCAAATAAAAATTTTGCTTGCTGAACCCTTCACTGACAATGGGGTTTAAATTCTGTCTACTGCTGAGGCTGGAAGGGCTTAAATTTTTAGTACTTTTAAATGAATTTGGACCATAATCTGCACCAATGCCAGTGGCATATGAAAAATTAGAGGTCATAACAGTGCAGTGAGGCGAGCATTGAAAGTTTAATGAAGAGTAAGACACTGTTTTTCTGTTATGTTGCTCTGTCAGTCAGTTCACATCCTGAAAGAATGTGTCATCTAGTCTGTAATGCTCTTTACATATTGTTTATTTTATTAGCCTAAGTGTGTGGAAATGACACACAGAAACATGACGAAATGTGCTGTGATTTGAAATCCAGTTAACTGATTCTGTTTTTCATTGCTGATACACTGTGAGGGTGAGCATCAGTGGCAGCTTGTGGGATTTTCTTGTGCTAGGCACTGGGGCTAGGATTATTATATAATTAATCATAAGGGTTTAATTTAAACTTCCATGCTATTTATTTTTAAGCTGTGATGAAATGCCACAAATTTTTAAAGTTTCTGTAACTTTTTTTTTAAGTACACTTACACACCGTCAGTGACAGTATGTCTATTTAACAGCAGTCCAGCGAGGGGTTTAACGATTCTTGCATACATTTACAGTTTGCAACATTTAGAAGAACATATATTAAACAAAAATAAAATAAGGGATGCTGTATCATCCAGATAAACCTCTGATTCAGAACATAATGAACATTACTGCATAATTACAGGGTGGCCCCCATTGAGGCCAAATAACAACATACCAAAAAAAATTTTAACTTTCACGCAGAAGTACTAGAAGTTGATTTTAACTTTTAACTACGCAGCTCTAAACCCATCTTTTTATTACTTTATGTGGAACCATTTCTACTCTTAAAAACTGTAATGAATTTGGCATATTTTATTCTACAGAAAGTTTAGAGATGAGATCTCACCTGTGTGTACAGTGATTTAATGTCATTTGCATAATAACTCTTATTTGGTATTTTAATCTTGTTTGATGATGGCTTTTTGTGCTTAAGCTGAACTGTGTCACATTAAAGTTATATAAAATTTTAACATGAAGTTGAGTTGTGTTTTGACAATTTTCACCCCTTACTTTGTGTATCTTCATCACAACAGGGTGACTCTCCAAAAGATTTGTACTTTCATTATCAGCAAGAAGAGATTTTGGTGATATCAGAAACCATAAGACTGTGGAAAAAGGGTACTGGATATTCTGTTCGCTTCATTTTCCCTGCTTCTTATCTTCAAAACATTCTTTCCCTTGATAAATATATAGAATGGTATGCTTGAGGTTTATTCATATCAGTATTTGATTTTTTATCTGGCTGTAACAGAATTGGAGTGTGTTGACAAATATAGTTAATCTCTGCGGTATGAGATTTTGTGAAACCTAGGGCTACCATATGTCCTGTTTCCCTTGTAGATGTCCATGTTTTTGACCCAACATTTCTGCCTGGGAGGGATTTTTAAATTGAAAGAAATGTTTCAATTTTTTACTATCTGTTATTTCTTAATGCTCTTATGTATTTAATGGTATTAGAGGTGCAAAAAATCTGGCCTTAAGAAATACTTAATTATGTTATGTTACCATTGGCCGAGTGAGAGAGTGAAAACATACAAATTCAGCAGTTGACCTTTGGAATGTCTCAGAAAACTTTGGTGAGGAAGTTCTGAGTAGCTTGAACTCTGTGAAGACCAAGCTTAAAGGATGTCTCGATGTCTCACTCAGAATTTCATAACCATGAAATTTAAGGAACTGCCAGCACAGAACATGGAGAGGGACTACATCTATTTAATAAAATTTTGACTATTAATATATCCCCTTTTCAATCTTCTTTGTTTGGGATATATCCTCTTTTTTATGGTAAGTGGCTGGAACATGTCCTGTTTTCTTGTGATGGATGTGTGGTAACCCTAATCAAAACTCATTCATCAGTTTTTTGAGTTGTTTCATAGATGCATGTATAGATGTTTTAATGGGTGCTCTAGAGGGATGCAAAAATGAACACAGGGTTTGAAATTGCACACTCACATACCAGTGTGACTAAAGTTGCTGTGAAGATCACTGTTAATTCTGACATTACATTACAGATAAAAATCAGTGACATTGAGGATAATTTTTTTAATATTTATAAAGTGAAAATTAACAATTCAGGGTAGACAGAAGATGCAGGTAATTGTGTGTTTCTTATGTTTGTCACTGATATTTGGTTCCTGCAACTGTTATGTTTTGTTTTACAGCAACCACAAAGCAAGGACCTTCACAGTTTGAAGGAATTGGTAACTCTGTGGAAGTACTGGAGTTGGATCATGATGTGGAGGCAGCATGCCTGTTTGTGCGAGAGACAGCGAGAGAGGTTGGCTTCAAGCTCCCACCAGAGGAGATAATACCTGGCATACTTTTCTGTGCTGCTGAAAGAGTCCTTTTAGAGGTACAAGATCTGTCAGATATTTAGTTAGAAATTAGGTGTATATTTTGTGGGTTTGGCAGTAATTTTAGTTCTTTGAGTATTCTGTTCTTGTCCAGTCTTCGATTATTCTTGCAAATCCTAATTTACACATCTAAATATGTTAGCAAAGAGGCTTTATGTCTGCCTTGTATTTTGGAGGACCTGTCACAAATCTCAGCTAGACCAAGATTTTACATGGGTTTGTTGCTTCCTGCAAATGCTCAAGGGCTGTGATCTCTTCCACTTTAATGATTTCAGTTTGTTTTCTATGATTATCCCCTCATCTGACTGGATACCAAATCACTTCTTCAGCTGCTGCAAAGTGTGATCTCTCACTTTGAGGAAAGAAGAATGTAGATTCAATTCTGCTTGCATATGACACTGTGTCTACAGTAATTGACATATCAGACAAGGTTGTTGTCATGTCTCTGTCTTCATAGACTGTGCACCTCAATAAGTTCTTAGCTGGCCTGCATTAACCCTGAAGATAGAGGTAACAAGCTTCTCTGAAATGTCAATAAGTGTTTACCAGTTGACACAGTGTCGTATCTTCAGAAAATAGAATCTTCATCATTACCACTGTGAGAACCTCAAATCTGACAAGAACGTAACTTACAAGTGTCTGAAAATGAAGTGCTGAGGAAAATATGTAGATGTAAGGAGTATTAAGGAGGTGAGGAATTGAGGATCTTATATAATGAGGGAGTTCATGCACTGTGCATATCACTGAGTGCTGTTAGAATAGTGAAATGTATCAGGCTACAATAATATAGGCATGTGACTATTATAGGAATGACAATGACTGCTATCAGAATTATGCTGGTGGATGCCTGTTGGATAATTTCTGCTTTAAAACATGAGAACTTCATTCTAACTTTGGTGTATTAGCATCAAATGGATTTTACGATGAACACATCAGACCTCTCTACATATGTCACTGACTTTTAAATGCCAAGGCTTATATCCTGGCATAGAACATCAGTTTCAAGTGTCTAGCAAGGGGGTGACAGTTTGCTTCCCATCAGTGCATGTCATATTTCCTGCTAGTCACGTACTTCTTAAGAAGGGGTGCAAATGAAGAGATGGAAATCACTGGTCATGTGGACTGTAGGAAAGGTGGTGCAAATTTTTCCAGCCGTAGTCACAAGACTGGTTGTCAGTTGGTAGTTTTCATCTCTTTTGACCTCTTAAGAAGCGTGGCTGGTAAGCAGTTTGCAACAAACACTGACTTTGAAAATGTCACCCCCTGCCTACAGACACCAGCCACTGATTTTTTTTATACTGGGATACAAACCTTGGTGCAATGGAGGCACAGGTGATTGATTGTCAGTGGTGACTGCATGGTGGTTTCGTGTATACCATCTGCTGTCCATGTGCCATGTGTACTTGGAAGTGAGAATAAAGTCCTTGGCATAAGATTGTTTATTACCCTATTTCTGTAGACTTCCTTATAATTTGATAGAAGCAACTACAGAGCTGAATAAGTTGTTAGTGCATAGAATGATAATAGTAATGAAAATTCTACACTTAAAAATTCAGAAATATTCTGATGATGTTACTTACTCTGTGGATACGTGAGCTTCGATTTCCGTCTATTGTTGCAGAGTTCTCTGCCCCATAAGTTACTGAACTGTGTTTTCTTTGCACCTTTTTTTTACATATACGAATGCCAGATCCCTTCCCAAAAATAGAAGTAAAAGTAAGTGCTTTTTCATTTTGGGCCTAACAATATGCTTTACAGCAACTTGGTCACTTTTATAATGTATTTGCATTGCAGTGGATTCTTGATGAATTAGAACATCACAAGGATAAGTTATGTGATGCACCCTGAAAAGTAGACTGTGATTAATGGTGGAGCAGTTTATCACTTAGGAACAGTTTTATTTTACCACAGTTTTAACAAATCAAAATTCTACTCAGGAAGAAATTAAGAGCAGATTGAATTCAGAGAATGCTTGTTATCATTCAGTGCAGATTCATTTGTCTTCCAGTTTTCTATCCATAAAACTTAAAGATTAAAATATACAGAACTATAATTTTGCCTGTTGTTTTGTATAGGTGGGAAACTTTGTGGCTCACATTGAGAGAGGATTGTAGGCTGGGGGTGTTTGAGAACAGGGTGCTGAGGGGAATATTTGGGCCTGAAAGGGATGAGGTAGCAGGGGAGTGGAGATAACTAGTGATCTGTACTCCTCACCAAATATTATTGGGGTGATCAAATCAAGAAGAATGGCATGGACAGGGCATGTAGCTTGTACAGGGGAGAAGAGAGGTGTGTGCAGGGTTTTGGTGGGGAAACCTGAGAGAAAGAGACTGCTTGGAAGACCCAGGCATAGATAGGAGGATAATATTAAGATAGATCTTCAAGAAGTGGGATGGGGGAATGGACTGGATTGATCTGGCTCAGGATAGGGACAGGTGGTTGCACTTGTAAGTGCGATAATGAACTTTAGGTTTCTGTAATATGCGGGGAATTTCGTGACTAGCTGAGAACCAGTTAGCTTCTCAAGAAGGACTCTGCTGCATGGAGTCATTAAGTAATATTTTAAAGCTTTCTTATTGTGGTTTTTCAGGCATTGCGGTCGCTAGCAGATGACCTGTTGCGGCAGGCATTGTGCAGGGCATGGAAGAGAAACTCAAACAGGTTTGTAAACTGGTATTATAATCAGTCCTTCAGGTCAATGGACTGCAGACTTCTTGAGCCACCTGTATCCAGTTCTCATCTTCTAACCTACAGTATGTTAGTTCTTCCACCAAGGATCTGGTCTTTGATGTGGCCTTGTATCTGGTAGGAAACACTTCCAGCTTAGGTGTAGGTGTCTGATATGACCTTCCATGCTTATCCTGCAGAAGTCCCAGTCATTGCCTAATTCTTCTTGCCTTCAATACAGTATATGTCATTCCACCTTGTTTATGTTCTGTGTGATGCTGGTCTAATGGCACCAGCTGCAAGATCATGACAGTGGTATCTTTTCCAATAACATGGGTGCACTGCCATATTTTCATACAGAAGTATGTGCGTATCTTGGTGCAGCATTTTGTGACAAGTGGATTGGATGTGTGTTATCTGTTCCATGTCCCCTGCATTCCCCAGATGTGATGCATTTTAGATTTTAGTCATTGGTAGTGCGTAAAGGGTATGGTGTATGTGCGTGTGCTGCCTGCAGCTGTCCTGGAGCTGCAGCATTGTATCAAGATTTGGTAAATAATGTGGGTTGGGATATGCTGTAACAAAATGAGAAGTTTTAAACTATCCATGGGATATTTACAGGATAATGAGGGGACCACGTATTTAACGCCTCTAGATGAACTTCATGTGCTTTCTCACGTTGGGTATTTGGTTTCATGTAATTGCAGCTTTTTATGTTTTCACAGTACTGTATTTCATCAAAGATGACAAGTAGGTTTTGGTGTACTGTGTTTAATATGAAGAGGGCCAGGATAGTTCAGTCAGTATTGTGGCTTGCTACAGGCTGGATGGTCCAGGGATCGAATCCTGGTAGGGGCAAGATTTTCTGCACCCATTCAGACCAGCTGTGGTGCCCACCCAGCCTCCTGTATGATGGATACTAGGCTATTCTAGGGGATAAAGCAGGTGGGGTGTGGCATTAACCACCCAACCCCATCAAGCATCAAGGTTAAAGAAAGTGCAGATCTGTACCTTTGCTCCCCCTCTGTGTCTTTATGGCTGGTTATAGAATGAGCTGTACTTTTACTTTAAGTCTGTCTATGTGTTATATGAAGTGTGGGAGAGAAATGGAAGCTTGGTTTGATAGTGTCTGTTTTACTTATTTACTTACTTACTTACTTACTTACTTACTCACTCACTCCATGGAGCAGATTCCTTCTTGAAAAGCAAACCAGTTCTCAGTTACTCAAGAATTTCCCCGCATTTGATGGTACCCGAAGGTTCATTACTGCATTCACACGCACCTGCCACCTGCCCCTGTTCTGAGCCACATCATCCAGTCCATGCACCCCCCTCCCCCCACCCCAATCCCACTTCCTGAAGGTTCATCTTAATATTATCCTCCCATCTATGCAGTGTCTATATTACAACATATAGATTTATAAGACTTCAGTAAAATCTTACACACTGAATCACTTCCTGAACATTAAGTGGCATTGTTTGATGGTTACACAAATGGTCAAGAGATTCCATGTTTTTGTTGAATGAAAAGTTTCTTGTTTAGGTCACCATTGTCCACTATCTGAGTCTGTCATTAATCGGTTGAATCGTGTGGCTGAAGTTAAAGAAGCTATCCATGTTTAGGCTCTTCATGTGATCTATAACATGCTAGTATTGTATATTCTTGCCAATTTCCCATGATATGTACTCAGTATACTCATAGTTACCTGAGGAATGTGTCATGCTGTTATTGCAGGTGACACAGTTAAACATATAAGTTGTAAACAGTTTCCATGGGTAATTTATAATCCGCCCAATGGTAATTTGATTTAAACTGTAAAGGAAAGACTTTATCATTTACAGTTTTTGTTTGATGTGCCCAAGTTGCTCTTTCTTATCACATTCATATATCACACTGATGGTTTCAGAAAGTTTTTTCTTGGGCAGAAATGTCACACTGCGGTGTAAGTCTGATGAGTTTTCTTCCAAGTTTGGATTCGTTAAGATTTGAATGAATGAAATGTGTTATATCTGACAAGTACAGATGTGCTGCACAGTTGAAAGTTTGATTTTGTTCATCATCCTAGTTTTTATATAAAAAGAGAAAAACCTTGAGACATTAACACCAGTGTTAAAGAACTTTAAACTTTGCTTTACAGTACTTTACAGTACTTTACTGGTACAGCCAATGGTTTTTACACACCTTATGCCATTTACTGCCAGACACATGTGATTTGGCATTTAATGTTGTGTGATCTTCATTGCCTGTGTATGCTAATGTAACTTACTTGTTTCGCAAAATGATAATATAACTGTCAAAGTATTCTTTAGATGTTGTTATTTGTCATTATTATTAGGACCTTATTAGAGTAATTAAAATTTAGTCCTACTGTTAGATTAAAATTGCCACTGACAGTTAACATTTTCTAAAAAGTAGCATACCATCCTCTTCAGCTGTTGTCATTAACAGTGTATGTGCACAACCTGCACCTTTTATTTACAGTACGTACCTTTAATTGTCCTACTCGTAAACCTGTTTTTTCTGAGTCACTGTTGCACTGATTGTATTCACTGTACTGCCTGGAATCTTTACTGCTGTTGCACTACATAATGTTGGTTCTCATTGTGCTGTCTCATCCTCTTTTCCTTGTTATGCCATTGACATCAGTAATATCACTTTTTTTCTTTCCATTATACAGTTCCTGTTGTGTTGTATTGTCTTATGACACTTCGTGTCACAGCAAATTGTTCCTGGTTGTTACCAGTTTCATAATTACTATTTGTTATTTGGACAGTGATTCTCCACTATACCCACTCCAGTGGAAGCAGGTTACAGTAGAAGGGGTGGAGGAATTTTTTAAATCAGTATATTGGCATAATATATACATTGTTTCAATACAAAAATACCAAACACAAGTAATGCCATTCACTTACATACTCACAAAACCTGCAACATGTCAGCCAGTCTATTTTTGGCTTCTGTCATCTCCAGTTAGCAATACTGACTCATACATAAGCCTTAACAGTTACAAGACAATTTTAAATGGACCAGAGAGACCAAAATAAATTACTAGATTCATTTCCATACTCTGCTTTCCCCATCTCTTCAACTCATCTCTGTCTGAGACAGTTCAGGAATGTGGCACAATAACCAAGACTGAATACAGTAACACAAACACCAAACTAAAGAGAGCAACATCAAACATTATTCATACCATACTCCGACCTACCAGGGTGAGTTAGGTCACCTAGGAGCATAAGGTAAAGTAATTCCATTATGGGCCTGGACTGGCCCAGAGGGTTCCTGGTGGTTGAGACTCCCAGATTTCAAGACAATCAGCACATGAAGATAGTAAGGTTGTCAGCCCTATGCACTGGCTGCCTTTACCCCCCAGGAAATATTCCTGGTATTCCTGGTACTCATTTCTGTTAGAGGCTGAGTCAGTCCTAGGGCCATAGTGTGGCCAGAAGGATCATGTCAATGAAAAATTCCAATAAGACCATCAGGAATCGAACCCATGACCTTATGACTTTTAGCGCAGTGCCTTAACCAACTGCACCACTGTGTACCCTCCCCACCCACCTAGGATCATACAGCTTCTTTTTCGAACACCGGCAGATACAAGGGTGATACCTTACAGGTTAAACAAAGTTGCTGGGAATTATCAATCCACCACCTTCCTCTTTCATCCCCAATGACATCACACCACACATGCCTACTTGGAAAGACGGGGGTGAAAAAATATTAATTTGTCAGTTGGACTCCCTGCATTTCAAGAACTGATTCGAGTCCGAGTCAGGTCAAGAGTGTCTCAGAAAATGCAGGTTTACAAGTAGATGGACAACCAAGGGTATGTACTGAGTAAGTCAAATATACACGTTTTGCACATGTACTGTAACTAGTAAAGGCTGAAAAGGGAGGAAACAGTTAAGCTATCATTTTATAAAATTTTTAGTTTTGTTGTTTAGCTGTGAAATAATAATATTAATTATAATGATAGGGCAGATTTTAACCTAAATGAATGCTTAAATTTTAGTCACTGTAAAAAAGGTCCTGCTAATGTCAAACAGCAGCAGTTGCAGAAGAGTCTGACAATAATATTAACACTTTGCTAAGCACATGTAAGGTAGGCTACCATAGAATGGCACTGAGGACAACATAACACTGATTGTCAACATGCATGTGTCTGGCATTGAATGTCACAATGTGTGTAAAGGCTGTTGAATGTCCTAATGAAGTCATTTTGATTAAAGTCACACCACATACAAAGCATGATCTCCTTCAAAGTGTTGCAAGAAATTTTCCTTGTTAACAGGCCTCCTGGATGCATCAAAATAGATGATGTCCGGACAGCAATACTCACTCGCCAAGAATTTGACCTGTTCTCAAACACAGGGCTGGGTGTTCAGGTGGCAGATACAGGTTGACAGAAGGTGTCATTAGTTGAAACGAATTGAAGGTATGGGTGAGAATGTTGGCATTGTATGGGAGTTAGAAAAACAGCAGACTTCAGAATGGTGGCAAGCGTTTGTATTCAGTAAGCAGATTTACATGTTCACAAACATGGAACTCATCCTAGTCCCATCCTACTGGTATGTTATGTTCCTGGACCTGGTCTTGCAGCCAGCGGTATATCGGCTGATAATATTGCAGTAGTGGGGTGACATCGTAGTCTCTACTTCCTGTGAGCATCTGGAGTGCTTTGCCCCAAGGTTGGCTGCTGCCAAGGCTCATCATTGCTCTGCGTGAACATGTGCACACCATTTCACAATCATCACATGCATGCTGATTTGTAGGCTTGTTCGCAATACTGCAAAATGTAACTATTAGCTTCGTCATGTCCATCCATCTGTCTGTCCACCCATTTGTTCACATGATCAACTTGGCTGTTACTGGATGGAATTTTATGACATTTGATATTTGGGTATTTTTTAATAATCTGTAGAGAAAATTCAACTTTCCATAAAATCTGACAAGAATAGTGGGTACTATACATGAAGACCGATGTACTTTTATGTCTCACCGAATTCTTCTTACAGTGAGAAATGTTTCAGACAAAATTTGTAGGGAGAAACACAACACATGTTTTATGTTCAATATCTTTTTTTCAGAAAATCAGAACATTTAGGTGATCATGTGGAAAAATATTGAAGAACCAGACAGGCAACATATGACAGTATAATGGGGCTCATATGCTTTGCATCCTGGATAACTGAGGCAAGAATACAGACACACACACTCATAATATTTAATACTCATTGCTTTTACAAGGCAACAGTCTTTATGCATACGCTCCTCAATGTTGCTTTATAAGTACATTGCCTGTCTGCGTGTTTGTTGGGTTGTGGTCAGTATATATTTAAAATTTGTGCAGAGGTAAGGCAGTAGTTAGATTCTCTTGTTTGTAACCCTGTACGTGTGATGTGTGTGTGTGTGTGTGTTCATTCCCTGATTTAGTATTTCTAATCAGTACTGCTGACTCTTACTGTAAACTCAAAGTCCTGATTTTATGTTGTAAGTTGTTTTGTAATTTGTTTGGTTAATTAGGCAGTTTGTAGCTGGTATGTATTTTTTAAATCTCATTACATAATTTGATTCACTTTACATCGAAACAAAGAACAGCAAACTGGGAATGATGTGTGTCAAACTTTTGATATTAGTTCATTGCTTTTTTTTTTACAGTGGGACTCAGCTAACTTTTTTTTTTCAAGGATGCCTGGTGTTAAAAAAAGATAAATGTTTGTATGAATTGTCCATAAAATAGTACAGTACAGTAGACTTTCAGTAGTCTGGTTGGTCAGAACCATCTTTTAAACCTTTAATTTCTTTACCACTGTCAGTGTTATATGCTTTCTTTCACACCTGTACTACCACTAGCACCTTCAGTTGCCTTTTATGCCATTATTCGTGTGGGTGTAAGTACTGAAATACAAGTCAAGAACAGTACAGAAATTATATGCAATTTGAGTCATAACAACAACAAATGGCAGACTGAGAGCATGTGGAATGGTAATGACTTGACTGGGTTCTGGTTGATATCATTCAGTTCTGATTCATGGTTAGGCTGATGCCACAACGCTTCTTTCTTTCTTTCTTTCTTTCTTTTTTTTTGGGGGGGGGGTTGGGTGTGGGTGGGGTGCCAAAGCTGACTCACTATCACTTACCAGGTTTTACATTGGACTGTCAGGCTTGCTAGACCATAGGATATCAGACTATTGGAATGCTACTTTGTTATGAATTATTCAATTTTTAGTAATCCTAGGGTTGTAATGTAGCTCTGAATCATAAATTGTGTTTTGAATTAAGCTTATTTAAATGTCTGCAGAATTCCATGTTTAATGCCAGGGAATGGCACATGCTTTGAATTATGTGGTATTTTTTAATTAACAGAGTTTTACTCTATGAACTTATTACTGCCACAGCAGATACCGATGTCTCCCACACACCCTTTCCCTCACCATATTGGGTGACATTGTTTGATGCTTTGATATTTTTTGTACCCATTACATATGTTCACTGGTTGCATGCAGTATTGTAGGTAAGGCCCCTGCAGACGCTGCAGTGCAAACATACTGAATACTATAATTTGCTGTGGGTTCTTTCAAATTGAATTGCATTCTTCTGACAGAAGGCAGTATTCTGGGTCCCTGTTGTGAGATCTGGGTATGACTTCACTAATAATTATAGGGGTCCCAATTATCAAGTTGTGATGGGTCCATAATTATCAGCTTGTCTACTCTGATGGTTGCATGAAAGCTTTAAGGCAGTGTCTCTGCTGTATTCTGTAGAAACCACAACACTCACAGCCATCTTGATGTATTCTGAACTGTGAAAAATGACATGTCTCAAATGTCTCAACGTGATGGCCTAAGACAAATAATATATAATATCATGATGGCAGTCAGTGTGTTAATTACCCAATTTTTGTACAAGGTTGTATATAAATATCCTTCCATTTGCAGGCTACCATGTGTTTTCTCTTTTCAACTTTTTGCTACCATTTATTTAATGTGGCAGCCATATACTTGTACAAAGTGATAGGAACTTTGGTGTTATTCACTGTACAGTTTTTAAAGTTTTCTGCAGTGACTGATCTTAAAAAAATGTACATGTTTGACTAGGATGATATTTAAGGTTTGCAAAGACCTGCTTTGGCACATGTGAATGCGTGTAGGAAAATGCACCTAGAAATTAATTTCATATATTTAGACAAGAAGGAAATTTACTGCATTTTTAAGACATGGTGCATAATCTGCATTTTATGTTCCACAAAATGCCTTTTATTTCATAATTTTATCTTTCTCTTCAAATAAGATATATATATATATATATTTTAATAAACCCGATAGGATAAAGGTTAAGGCGGAAGTCCCAAATGTGTAACAGGAGTACTACTTATTCAGCAACAACTTTGGAGTAAACTGTGAAGAGATGGTAGGATACGTTGCTGCTGTTATTATCCCACAAGAAAGCCTGTCACCTGGCATGCTTTTAGTTACTAAGAAATCTGTTGTGTTTGTGGCATGTAGAGTTAAGTGATTGTTATCCCTAAGCATATGGCCTTCTAAATGCCAGTTTTCTGCTGTGACTGGAACACTGTTCAATTCAAATGACCTCATTAGGACAGTGTATTCCCGTTGAGATGAAAAGGATGTGCTTGTAATCGGATGACATTGGCCTCTTTGTCTGTTAAAGGTTAAATGAATCAAGTAGTGGGATAATAATTTGTTATCTTTAAAACTGACGTGTGATGCACCATCATTTGGTGGGTACAGACTAACATTTTGGAGGGATGTAACATGTCTGTGTACAGGGTGGAAGTTTCTGAAGATGGATGGGCCCCATCCCTCCACATGTTGGTACCTTTCTACTAAACTATGTGAGGTCACATCATAGAATCAAGGAGTCTTAATGAGTTCTCCTCTTGGGAAACCCATATGTCACTTTGTCACCTTATAACCTTGTTTTCAGGTATTGTGGTATGAGATCACTGGTCAAACCTCCATCTCAGTTCTGGATGTTTACAACAGAGATGAAGATGCCGATGACTTTGATTTATTTCCGTTTGCAACAATGAACCATCCTTCTGCTGCAGACTGAACATGCATAAGGTTATGTGGCCACACAGTAAGTTAAGTTATGTTGGTACCAATTTTGTCACATGTTTGTGTATGGGTTGAGATGGAAGAGAATTCTGTTATGTCATATAACATGTGCTCTGTCCAGCCAGATTTCTTTGTCTTGTTTTTTAATATTTATTGGGTTCACAATTCAGGGCATTATAACAACAGTTAATGACACTCAACCCCATGTAACCTCATTGGTGAGGTATGGTGTAGGGTGCAAAGTCTGAATTTTAGCACTAAATTTAAACATGTTAAGTACATGAAAGGATAATAGATCTGCCACCTCAAAAATGAGAGAAGATCTTGAGGATTTCAGTCTTCTGGGACAAGATGCAAAGAGGATCTTACGGAAAGTATTGCCAGAAGAACTGATGTTAATTTAATGTTGTCCCAAGCACAAACTTCATAATTTTCAACAGGCTGTTATTGAATGTTTTTCTCAGTCTGAGAATTCTCTAGGAGTAAAATGAACTCAGTGTATATCAAAGAGTACTTCAGTAAACAGAACTTATATTTTATTATAAAAATAACATCTGGTTTTGCATTGTGCAAAATGTTTCAGCATAAGAGGTCATATTTAGGCAAAAATTATGCAGTATATACAAAGAAGGTAAGTGGAGATTTATTTCATGAAAGTGATATTTCCCTTACAAAAGTCTGTGTTATTACAATTGGTAATACTGTATACAAATTTCACTTAACACAGCTTGAATTATACACATCGTAAACGTCTTCTACGCATGTTGCTGTGTTATTATAACCATTTCTCACTTAAAGAATATCTAGTCCTGTGTAATTTAAAATAGTAAATAATAAAATAATTTTATACCAACTTTATTGTGTTAATTTCAGATCAGCCTTCTATATTTGTATAGCTTTCCTTCAAGTTTGTTTCCCTGACATAACATTTTTATTCTACTATTGGCATTGTAATGACATTAGGACAAAGTTTTTGTAGTATAACTGGATTAAGTGCAGTTTCTGGTATGAGTTATCTTTATGTCTTATTTTGACATGATAAGGATTTGTTTTATTTCTTATTTATTTCCTGAAGAGAAGTCAGATATTTCTCCTGCAGAACCTTTTGTGCATATTGCATGTAGGTCAACTTAACCCTTATCCTGCTAACGTGGAGAATATGGTGAGCTCCTAATAATGCCAGCAAATGGCAGATGGGATTTAACTCGGCATTTAAAGGGTTAATAGTGTGTAATTGTTTGCCTGATAGGGACCTCCTAAGTTAAACATGTAGCGAATTTCAAAAACAGATATTGTTTTTATAATAAAAGATAGTTGTGTTTACTGCATAATTTTTTGGTATTAAAACATTTTATTATCCAACAGATGCACAAATATATAATTAATGGATACAATTAGAATTATTATAAAATATTTAAAATATTTAAAATTGCTCTAACATGTTTTGGATCAAGGGATCCATCATCAGGGAGCTTTATACAGTGCTTGGCTAAAATTACAGTAACGGTTCTATCGTGTCCGTTGATATGGACGTAGTCTGTGTTATGGCAGCATATTTGCTGTAATTAGATAAATTAGGGATCTGATGTATAATCAAATTAATGCCAAAACAACATGACATGTAAAGGAAACAATTATAATGAAAGTATAATATAGGACTTACTCCGAGGTGAGTGTGTGTACTGCACAGTGTAGAGAGGCACTGTGTGTGTACTGCACAGTGTAGAGAGGCACTGTGTGTATACTGCACAGTGTAGAGAGGCACTGTGTGT
>Ga0131853_10002520_pt1 | contig 32701 bp, 32 predicted proteins | sample TergutLab28metaG_FD_92764 | JGI IMG/M metagenome (GOLD analysis project Ga0131853, IMG submission 92764) | Labiotermes labralis P1 segment gut microbial communities from Petit-Saut dam, French Guiana - Lab288 P1 (version 2) (version 2) | ecosystem: Host-associated > Arthropoda: Insects >... | reverse complement strand
TTACGATTATATTCACATCGGCAACGCACGACCGGTGATCTTTTTTGATGTCGTTCGTCGCTACTTTGAAGCGACCGAACATCAAGTGGACTACGTGTCTAACATCACCGATGTCGACGATAAAATTATCAACAAGGCGCAAGCAGAAGGCGTAAGCGAAACAGAAATTGCGGAAAAATATCTCACTCAATACCTTGCTGACTGCAGAGCTTTAAACGTGAAACCAGTAAGGGCGATGCCGAAAGTGACCGAAAGCATGGATGAAATCCTGACCTTTATCGACGCGTTAGTTCAAGATGACTTCGCCTATGAAGTAGCGGGAGACGTGTACTTTAGGGTTAAAAAAGCATCTGATTATGGGAAGCTGTCGGGTAAAAAAATTGAAGACTTGATCGCGGGTGCGCGGGTGGAAGCCAACGCCAAAAAAGAAGATCCGCTTGATTTTACGTTGTGGAAGAAGACGGACGTCGGCATTACATGGGATTCGCCGTGGGGCGCGGGTCGTCCAGGTTGGCACACGGAATGCGTCGTGATGATCGAAGAGGCCTTTAAAGGGAAGATCGATATTCACGGCGGCGGTTCTGACTTGCAATTCCCGCATCACGAGAACGAAATTGCGCAAAGCGTTTGCGGGGCTGGGCATACAATCGCGAATACGTGGATGCACGTTGGGCGACTAGGCTTAGACGATGAAAAAATGAGTAAGTCGCTCGGGAATGTGATCCTCGTGAAAGACCTTCTAGAAACGTATGATGCAAATGTGTTTAGGCTGTTTATGTTATCGACACATTACCGTCAGCCAATCGATTTTTCCGATGCGGTAATGGAGCAGGCTCAGAAAGAGTGGGAAAAGGTGGCCAGTGCGTACGTTGGGTTGCACCGTTACATTGATTTAGCAGATGGCTTGTCCGAGGGGTCGCAAAATAGCCCTTTACTTATGTCTTTAGCGACAGATTTTGATGCGTTCATGGCGGATGATTTTAACACGGCGAATGCGATAACCACCTTGCATGCGCTTGTTAAGGAAGCGAATAAGCTGGTACGGGCAAAAGCGGAAATTGGTGAGGCTAAGAAAGCGTTGGAATTATTTGAAGATTTTCAAAATACGCTTGGCTTCCAAGTTGATGTGACGCCAATGTCTGATGCGGATAAACAACGCTACCGTTCATGGGAACAGGCGCGTGCGGATAAAAATTTCGAACTGGCGGATGATTTGAGAAAAGAATTGATGGTGAAAGGATTGGTTTGATGACAGGCAAATCATGGATTTACAAGGTATTCTTCTTAGCGCAATTTGGCGCGCTTGGCGCATTTTTGAATTATTTCAACTTATATTTGGAACAGGAAATTGGCTTGGTTGGTTCGGAAATCGGTCTTTTGCAGCTGATTAGCTTAACGTTTATGGTCATGATTAATCCGGTTTGGGGAATGGTTGCCGATCGTACGGGCAAGTATAAGTTTTTGCTGAGAGTCTCGATTTTAGGTGCTATTTTCTCAACGTTTATGCTTTTTCACGTTCACACCTTTGCATTAGTGGTCGTTATGGCCATTTTGATGGAGTGTTTACGTGCCGGAGGAAATCCCTTAGCAGAGGTGATTACGACGAATTTTTGCGACAAAAATAGCTATGATTTCAGCAAAATTCGCGTATTTGGCTCAATCGGATGGCTCGTTGGCGGGGTTGTGATCGGTTTTTTGATCGACGGAATGTCCCTGAACGTGTTCGGACTTGATCTGAATTTTGACGGTATGTTTAGCCTCGGGACGGCCATGATCGGGATGTACTTAGTCCTCAGATTAAGCGCCTTTGCTCTGACATTTTTAATGCCGAAAGACGAAGAAAAAATCATTGAAAATCCTGATACAACCCTAAGTACTGAACTTGCAGCTGAAACAAAGCCGGGGATTAAAGCGTTGCTCGTGAATAAACAATTCTTATTCTTACTGTGCTTTATCGCCATTAGCGGGGTTGTGATGGACACAGCAAACGGCTATTCAGGCATGCACTTAGTCTCAACACTCGGTGCACAAGCTGGCATCGTTGGCACGTTGATGTTTGCTTCCGTTTTCCCAGAAATCCTTTTCTTGCCGTTTGGTGGGATGCTAGTTAGAAAAATCGGTTTTAAAAACGTTTATTACTTAGCGCTGATTGCGATATTAGTTAGGCTGGGGATTTATTCCTTTACTTACAGCATTCCCTTGTTTTTAGTAGTGAGTGTTGTTCACGTTTTAGGTGTGATTATGCACGTGAGTGGCAACATTGCTTTTCTTCGCAAAGTGGTGCCAGCTAATCAAATAGCGTTGGCGTTTACGATTATGGCATCGGTGTTGGCTTTGACGCGGGCTCTTTTAGGTTATGTGTTTGGGATCATTTATGAGACGAGTAGTTTTATGGTTTATCGTGTGGCGTTTGTGATTGTGTTGTTTGCTTTGATTGTGTTGGTTAGGTCGAAGACGTTTAATGGGTTTGATCCGACGCCGGATGGGGCGGTAGTGGAGTGATGATGGAGTGATTTTGTGAAGAAAGACCGTAATATATTAATTTTGCAGTTGCTATTTCTAACGGTTGCGGGTGCCAACGGCGCCTTTATGAATTTTATTAACTTATACCTTGAGCAAGTGGTGGGGTTATCAGGGACTGAGATTGGCTTGGTTGCGATGATCAGCATGGCGTTGCTCATTGTCGTTAATCCGATTTGGGGCTTTATTGGCGATAAGACAGGCAAGCACGTGTTGTTGTTTAAGCTTTCGTTTTTTGCCACGATTTTCATGGCGGCTGTTTATTTTAATGCCAGGACATTGGTGGCGGTCTTGGTGGTTGCGACGTTGTTTGAAGCTTCGCGGGCTGCGATTATGCCGTTTTTTGATCTGATCACCACGGATTATTGTGAAAAGGTCAAATTTGATTTTGGTCGTGTCCGTGTATTCTCGTCGTTTGGTTTTATGACCAGTACAATGGGGGCCGGCTTTGTGGTTGGGGGTCTTAGCTTCACGTTGTTCGGGCGAAGCTTTGGTTTTGATGGCTTTTTAAACTTGGAGCACGCGATGTTTGGGATATTTATTTTTCTCATGTCTGTCTCAGCACTCTTAGCCTTTTTTGTCCCGAAGCCAAGGACGGCGGTGGACGAATCAGAAATATCTGGTAAGAAAACACCTGCAAAGAAGTTTAGTAAAGAAGATGCGAAGCTACTATTCAGCAATAAAAAATACCTCTATATCCTCGTTTTTATTGCCTTAAGCTTGGTCACCCTCGAAGCAGCGAAAGCGTATCTCGGAAATCACATGGTGATGGAACTCGGGACAAACGAGAACATCATGAGCTGGCTGACACTAGTGATGGTGGCACCGGAACTGCTGTTGATGCCCCTTGGAAGTAAGCTGATCAGAAAAGTAGGCTTTAAAAAATGGTACATCTTTGCGGTGTCCACGATGATCGTCAGAATGGCCATTTATTCCTTTGCGACGAGTGTGCCGCTGATTGTCATTGCGAGTCTTGTCCATGGGCTTGGTATTACGACGCATGTCGCCGGCAATATTGCCTATATCAGAAAAGTGGTGCCAGCGAACGTGATGGGCCTTGCTTTTACGGTTATGGTATCGTTTATGGCCATGTGTCGCGCGGTTTTAAGCTTCTTATTTGGCACCATTTACGACCACATTGACGGGTTTACCGTTTTTCGTGTCACAACCGTCGTGTTAACCGTGGCGTTGTTGTGGGTGATCAAGAGCAAAAACTTGAAAGAAGTGGGAGACGAAATCACGGCTACGTCTTGAAAACAGGGCGACAATGCGGTATAATAGTCAGATTGGGAACAGACTAATCTTAGCAATGAAAATAGGGAGTGAACCGTGATGGCACTAGAAAACAGTCAACATTTAACCCGTGAGGGGATTCAGAAATTCCAAGAGGAACTTGATTTTCTCTCAAAAGTAAAAATGGAAGAAATCAAAGAGAAGCTCCAAGAAGCACGCGCGCAAGGGGATTTATCGGAAAACGCGGAATACGACGCGGCACGTGAAGAGCAAGCACAGACGTTCGAGCGCATCCAAGAATTACAGTTTATTTTGAAGAATGCGGTCGTGATCGAATCAGAAGGCGGGGACGTTGTGCAAATTGGTTCAACGGTCACCTTCGTGTTAAAAAACGATGGTGTAACCCAAAGTTTCAAGATTGTCGGTAGCGCAGAAGCAGATCCGTTTACCGGAAAAATCTCGAATGAATCACCCGTAGCATTGGCCGTTCTCGGACGCCGTGTGGGAGACGTTGAACACGTGAATCTACCAGAAGGATCAACCGAAGTAGAAATTTTAGAAGTGGTTTAAGGCGAGCAGAGTGTTCGCCTTTTTGCAGGTTTAGGAGTGGATGAAAATGGCAATTGGGATTATTGGGGCCATGCAACAAGAGGTGGCGATTTTAAAAGCGCTCATCGATGTGAATGAAGTAATCGACGTGATGCACGTTGAATTTACAGTTGGGACACTGCACGGTAAGGACGTTGTGTTACTTGAAAGTGGGATTGGCAAAGTGAACGTTGCCGTCGCAACGACGCTACTCATCGAGCGTTTTGATATTGAATACGTTATTAACACCGGATCAGCCGGTGGTCTCACACAAGACGCGCAAGTGGGTGACGTGGTGATTTCAGAAAACGTGGCACATCACGACGTTGATGTAAGGATCTTTGGTTATGAAGCTGGACAAATACCAGGGATGCCAGCGATCTTTGCTGCGGATACAAATTTAGTCGCGAAAGTGGAAGCCGTGCTGAAAGCCGCGCACGTGCGTCATTTCAAAGGCCAGATTGTCACAGGCGATACGTTTGTCCATCGTCCTGAGCAAATGATGGCGATCCAGGAGCACTTCAATCATGCGGTGGCACTTGAAATGGAAGCCGCAGCGGTGGCGCAGGTGTGTTACCTAGCAAAGGTTCCGTTTGTTGTTGTCCGTGCCTTATCTGATATTGCTGGCAAAGAATCGGACCTTTCGTTCACCGAATTTCTGCCGTTAGCAGCAAAGGCGTCATCAGAGATGGTTGAACAATTAGTTAAGGTGATTTAAATGGAAAATAACAAAAATTTTGACGGTCCTTTGAAGTATGAGCTGCTACATGAATGCAAGCAGACCGGGGCGCGTTACGGAAAAATTCACACGCCACACGGTAGCTTTGAGACGCCGATTTTTATGCCAGTAGGGACGCTGGCAACGGTAAAGACGCTCTCGCCAGAGGAACTATTAAGCATGGACGCGGGGATTATCCTCGCTAATACGTATCACCTTTGGTTGCAACCGGGTGAGGACATTGTCGCGGAAGCGGGTGGGCTCCACAAATTTCAAAACTGGCACAAGCCGATCTTAACCGATTCGGGCGGTTTCCAAGTGTTCAGTCTGAGCAAAATGCGTAAAATCGAAGAAGAAGGCGTGAAATTCCGCGATCATCGCAACGGCGCACCGTTGTTCATGTCGCCGGAAATATCGATCGATGTTCAGAATAAATTGGGCGCCGATATCATCATGTCCTTTGACGAATGCCCGCCGTATCCGGTGACGCACGATTACATGTTGCAATCCGTCGACCGCACGCTGCGCTGGGCAGAAAGAGGCTTGAAAGCGCACGCACGACCCCACGACCAAGCTTTATTCGGTATCGTCCAGGGAGGCGAATTCCCGGACTTGCGTGAATATTCCGCAAAAAAGCTCGTCGAAATGGACTTTCCGGGCTATTCCGTGGGTGGGGTGTCCGTGGGCGAGACGAAAGAAACCGCGCGCAAGATGGTGGAATATGCGATTCCGTTCTTACCAAAAGATAAACCGCGCTACCTCATGGGCGTTGGCGCAGCCGATGACTTGATCGACGGCGTGATCCGTGGCATTGATATGTTTGATTGCGTCCTACCAACGCGCGTGGCGAGACACGGGGCGGCGATGACAGCGATCGGGCGCATCATTGTGAAGAATAAGAGTTACGAAAAAGACTTCACCCCCCTTGATGAAGGGTGTGCGTGTTACACGTGTCAAAACTACACAAAAGCTTATATTCGCCATTTATTAAAAGCGAATGAAACCTTTGGTCAACGCTTAGTGAGTTATCATAATTTGTATTTTTTGATTGACTTAATGAAGCAAGTGCAAGAGGCGATCAAAGCGGATCGGTTGCTTGATTTTAGAGAAGCATTTATGGAACGATACAGTCAGAATTACTCGGGAAAGACGGCGTTTTAGTAGGAGGTTAGAAGATGAAATGTAACAATTGTGGATATGGTAACGACCGCAGTGCAAAAATTTGTGGCATGTGTAACACGCGGTTAAGAAGAGGCGGCGGTGGCAAAGGGGTTCTCATTGCGCTTCTTAGCTTGATTGGTGTGGCTGCGGTAGCGGGAGTTGGGTTTTTAATTTTTAATCTTGTTGATTTCGACAATGTGAATAGCGGTTCAAGCCAACGAACCTCAGTCAATGCGGACGACTTCTTCTTTATCAACCAGTCAAATAACAACACGATGATGGACGGGTCGTTTGTCACGGCAGAGGCGATCTACTTTGCTCATTCTTTTGACGGGGAAGTGACCGTTTTTGATCACGATCTAACTGAAATCGATGAATTTTCGTTGCAAACGAATTGGTCATCCGTTAGATCTTTGCACGTGACAGAAGATGCCATTTATTACACAGCTGGCTTTGAAGGTGCTCTATATCGTTATGACCGTGAAACTGGTCGCAGGACTTCTTTAGCTGAAGGTGTTTTTAGAAAGGTGATCATTGGCAATCAAGTGTTTTATGTGGGAGAGTTATGGGGGAGTTCAAATCTTTACGTGTACGATCTTGAAGCCAGTCGTACGACCACGCTTTTCACAGGCGACGTGAGAAACTTCTTTGTGGTGCCAGCTGAAGATACCATTTTGATGATGACCGACCGCGCGTTGTATCAAATGGATCTTGATGGCGGCAACCTTGAGCAGATCAGCGACGATGCTTGGTCCTTTGCCTTTGATGGCGAAATCGTTGCGTGGGTGACGTTATGGGGTGACATTCACACGTTAAACGTGGCAACAAGTGAAGAAGGTCGCATTTCGACGACGATCGATGTTCATCAGATTGTTATGACAGAAAACCACCTCTTTGTGACCGACTGGGGCGAAGACTTATACTTAATCGAAAGAGACGATCTGAATCGTAGTACGTTAATCGCAGAAAGTGTGATGGACTTCATTGTCGTCGGTGAACACATCATCTATGAAGGCTGGCAAACGTTTAATGTTTATGTGGCCGATTTTGATGGGAATAGCCGCGTGTTAATCGAAGATGAGTTTTCGCTTGACTTTGATCCAGACTTTGATATGGCACTGCCTGAGCGCGTTCCTGCTGAGCTTTCAGTGCCAGAAGAACCCGTTTTATGGGATTTTTCACCAAGCGACACAGCGTTTATGAATCAAGCGAATCATAGTTTGCTATTAGCGGATTCACTCATGATGTTTGTCGCCGAAGAAGCGATTTATATGGCACTGTCAAACGGTGAGATCATTAGAACAACCGATACGTTTGACACTTACGAAACGCTGACAGAGACAAACGCTTGGCTCATGTCTATTCATGTGATCGACGGTGTTCTATACTATGAGACGTGGGACGGCGATTTGTATCGTCATGACGTAGATCGTGGTCGTTCAGAAGTCGTTGCTAGTGAGATCTTCTCGCCTTTTATCGTGAATGAATTAGTGTTTCATCTAGCGGATAGCTTCGGGGCATCGCAGTTGTTTGTTTATAATTTGGAAACGGGTGAGCGAGAAGTTGTGCTCGATCGAAACATTCGTCATTTTGTGATCGACGCTGAAAATGATCGCCTGCTATTTGTTGATGATACCTCACGCATGCTGTACCAGTCTGATTTAAACGGTGATCATTTAGAAGAGATTAGTTCTAACGTGAGAAATTTTGCGTTTAACGGTGAAATAATTTTTGCGGTTTCAAACGATCGTTTATACATCATTGATGCAGACACACACGAGCAGCGTTTATTTAATGGCTCAACAAGTCGCATTGATGAATCAGGTTTTGTCGGGCGTTATGCGTTGGCATTTTCTTGGGACAATGATTTTTTATACTTAATTGATCTTGATGACTTAAATAACTACTGGGTTTTAGCAGACGACGTTAATACGTTTGCAACCGTTGGGAATGAAATTATCTACGCGCAATGGGAGAATAATAATGATATTTTCCGTAGAGACTTATTTGGGGAATATGAAGCGATTCGTTCAAGATGGAGTTGGTAATATGAGATTAACAGATAAAGGTGTTTTGATTGTGCTTTCGGGGCCGTCAGGGGTAGGGAAAGGAACCGTTCGTGCAAAAGTGTTTGAAGAGAGTCATCATCGGTTAGAATATTCGGTTTCGATGACGACCAGAAAGCCACGCGTTGGTGAAGAAAATGGGAAAGACTACTTTTTCGTTACGCACGATGAGTTTAAAGCGCGCATAAAAGAAGGAAGATTTTTAGAGTATGCTGAGTTTGTCGGTAATTTCTATGGCACGCCGCTTGATTACGTGCAGGAACGCTTAGAAGCAGGCATGGACGTGATGTTAGAAATCGAAGTGGAGGGCGCTTTGCAAGTAAAGAAAGTGATGCCAGATGCGTGCTTTATTTTCGTGGCACCGCCAAGCATGGAAGAATTACACCATCGTATTGTTAACCGTGGGACGGAAGACCCGGCACGCGTTGAGGGACGAATGAAGAAAGCGGAAGTTGAGATTGGACTCGCTCATGAATACGACTACATTGTCATGAACGACACGGTTGACAATGCCAAAAACCGCATCATGGCGATCATTGATGCCCAACATTCACGCAGTGAACGCGTGTTAGAAGGGTATGGCAAGAAAGTCTTGGGGTTGGGTGAGTAGATTTATACGCTGTTGCTGCCACTATTTTGTTTGAAAAGCTAGTTTAGTGGCAGGAAATAAAGCTGAAACCTAGCATCAGCCCCTCGCGATGCCACTAATGCCATAAAAAATTCGACTTAGTGGCACAAACCAAGGAAAAACCCAGATTTCAGCCCCTCGCGATGCCACTAAAGCCTTAAAAAATCCGACTTAGTGGCACGAACCAAGGAAAAACCCAGATTTCAGCCCCTCGCGATGCCACTAAAGCCTTAAAAAATCCGACTTAGTGGCACGAACCAAGGTAAAATCCAGATTTCAGCCCCTCACGATGCCACTAAAGCCTTAAAAAATCCGACTTAGTGGCATAAACCAAGGTGAAACCCAGATTTCAGCCCCTTGCTGTGCCACTAATACCTTTAAAAATCCGACTTAGTGGCACAAAGCAAATATGGAGTATCAGAACTTACCATGGGCGTAAAAGCAAGTCGATGAAACGACGCTAAAAAATGATCGACCTACAAACATTCGGAGGAATAAAAATGAGTGAACAAAAGAAAGGCTGGTTACTTAAAGTAGCTGTGCTGTCCATCTCGATCATGATGATCAGCCCGCCGGCCATTAACGGCATTTTGCCCGAGATTCGTGATTACCTCGGCATTACGCAAGCACAAAGCGAGCTACTCACGACCGTGCCAAGCTTAGCGACGATGTTCTCGGTGTTAGCGTCTAGTCAAATCACGGTAAAAATCGGGATGAAAAATTCTACGCTAATCGGACTTGTCTTAGCTGGTCTTGCAGGGATCTTCCCGGCATTTACGTCGAGTTACGTGGCCATTCTGATTTCTAGAGCGTTTTTCGGTATCGGGCTAGGACTATTCAAAAGCTTAGCCGTGAGGTACATCACCTTGCTCTTCGAACCGCACGAACGTGCTCAGCTGATGGGTTACCGAAGTGCCTTCGAGCAAGGCGGCCAGTCATTCCTAGCAGCAGGGGCGGGCGTCTTATTTATGATCAGCTGGAACGCAAGTTTCTTGATTTACGCGGTACCGCTATTTATTGCGGCCTTGTTTTACTTTGTTGTTCCGGATGTCCGAGTGTCTCAGCAACCAAAAACAGATCAGCTAGGCAGTCGGGTTGAAAAAGAAACCTTACCATTTAGTGCCTATCTCTTGGCAGCCTTTGCGACGTTTATCGTTCTAGTGGGGGCATCGATTGCAATTCGTTTCCCGGCGATGGCAGCAGAGGTTCGCGGGGATGGTTATAACTCGAGCTACCTGTTTGCGATCAAGCCGATTGTCGGGATTGTAGCCGGTGCACTCTTCGGACGCATTTATCACAAGATCGGCAAAGCACTGCTGTACGTCGGCATTCTTGGCCTAGCAGGTGCGACGTTGCTAATCGGTTTCTCAAATGGGAGCTTTATCCTCCTCATCGCCGGCTTCTTTATCGCGGGGATCGTACCGGCTTGGATCATGCCGTTCGTCATGATGACCGTCTCTAAACGAACAAGCGGCCAAGCACAAACGCGCGCGATGGCCTTGATCATTGCCGGGATCCAACTGGGCGTTTTCCTCATGACCCCGACGATCCAATTGCTCGGGCGCTTACGAGGAAGCGATGCCTTAACGGCTGCTTATCCTCTCTTAACCATCGCACTGGTTGGTATCTTGCTTTTCATTATCACCTTCGGACAAAAGCTTATGAAACAACCCGTACAATAAAGCCATCATAAAAAGCGACCAAACTGCGGTCGCTTTTAACGTGTTTCTTCGTTCAAAATTTCCATGATCACCTGATAGGCGTTGCTCGTTTTATCCCCTTCAAAGGTAATCAAAGCTTTCCATAATGCCCAACCTTTACCGCGTCGCCACGTGTGCTCGTCGGTATGTAGGGCCTTTTTAAATAGCGCGCGGCTTTCCCGATCAAAGAACGTCCACGCGATGGCAAAATCGCAAGCCGGGTCGCCGATGCCCATGACACCAAAGTCGATCACGGCACATAAGCGCCCGTCTTTGACGAGGAGATTGCCAGGTGCTACGTCGCCGTGGAGCCAAACTGGTGGCTGGTGCCAGCTGGTCGACACACAATCTCTCCAAATGTTCATGAGTCGGTCAACCGGGAATTCATCCGCGTGTTTTTTTATGGCTGCGACGGTTTCGCCGTGATAGACGGTCAAATAGCCACCGCGGAAAAAGTTATGCTCGCCAGAGGCGGGTCCACCCTCAGCGCTAACAGCTTGAAGCTCCAACAAGAAAGCAGCCAAGTCGGTCGCGAAAAGACCCTTATCAAGCGATGGAACATTTTGCACCGGCTCGCCTTCGATCCAAGCGTTAAGTGACCACTTCATCGGGTAGAAACTCGTCGGTTCCCCTTTGGCAATGGGCTTCTGAATCGGCAACGTTAAATGTTTCGCCAGGATCGGCAGCCATTTTTGTTCTTTTTCAACTTGCTGTTCGTAGCATTTCGCGCTGGGTAAGCGTGCGGTCATGTGATCGCCGATATGAAACGTGCGGTTATCGTGGCCGCTATTCTTAACGGGACGAACGGCAAGATGAGACCAGTGGGGGAATTGATGCAGGATCAGGATGTTGACTAAATCAACGTTAATCTTTAACATAAGAAAAGCACCTCGTTTACGGCATTCTTTGTTCGTAAGTAAATCCTTCCCCTAATGTTTCATAGGTGTGGGTCACGGTGACAAAACTTGTGGGATCAATGTCATGAATGAGTTGTTTGAGCATGGACAGTTCGCGTTTTTGGATGACGACCATGAGAATGCGTTTGTCGTGTCCAGAATGGGCCCCAGTCGCGTAAATCATCGTCGCACCACGCAGGAGATCATGTCGCACTGCGTGATTAATTTTTTCATAATGGTCGGAAATAATAAGTACTTTGTAACCAAAGAGTCCCCCTTCTTGCACCTTGCCAATCACAACCGAGCTGATGAAGATCCCGATTAACGTGTAGACGGCGTTGGTGACGGTTAGAAAGGCGAAGAGCGAAAGTGAGATGACACACAGGTCGAAAACAAACAGTGTTCGTGAGACAGGGATGCCCCATTTTTGATGCAAGATTTTACTGATCAGCACCGAACCGCCAGTCGTTCCGTTGGCCTTGACCACAACGCCGATTCCGATACCAAACATGAGTCCGTAAAAGACGATGACAAGCAACATCTCATCTCCCCAGTAAGGTAGGAGGTAACCAAACGTGTCCCAATGCCAGCGCCAAAGTGCTAAGGCCGCAGTCAACGTTCCGATGCCGTAAACGGTCATGAGGGTTGTTTTTAAGTCTGACATTTTAAATAATAAGAAAACAAACGGGGTGTTTAAGGCGAGGTTACTAATCCAAAGGTCAACGCCGGTGAGGTGAAAGATGATTAAGTTGATCCCGGCGAAACCACCATCGGCAAGGGTATATCTGACGGAAAAATTGATGATTGCAAACGCGACAATGTTGGTACCAACGAGGATGAGTGCAAGTTGCTTTAATAATTTGGAATTCATAGTGGAGCTCCTTTGAAATGAAATTTCTTGTTTAGCCCTTCTATTTTAACACAAAGTGAAACGATAATACAGAGGTAATTTGGATTGTCTTGTTATAAAGAGTTGCGAAATCTTTTGTCGAACGTGAATATTCATCTCTTAAGTGCGCATAGGCTTGGGTATATCGAATTTGGGAGTGAAAGAAGATGAAAAGAAATACTTATGTAACAGCAACGCTATTTGTTGTATTTGGATTATTAACGGTGGCATACTGGCGAATGGATCGGACCCCGGCTGAAGAGCCAATCCCAATGACATCGACGTTGTCTGAATTAGAAATTCCGGCTTTAGGAGAAAACTACGCAGAAGAAGTTGACGCTGAAGACGATGCGGAGGCATCAGCAGACGTGGAAGCAAAAGAAGCAGCAAACGAAGAAGACCAAGACGCGATGGCGGATGCAGCAGACGACTGCGACGATGTGGATGAGCTTTGTGACGAAGAGCCGAGTCGTGAAGTGATCACGACGATTGATGCTTTACGTGCGGAAGCAGATGACACGCACGCGATGCAAGTTTCGTCGTTGATTGAGATCATTGCGAGCGCTGATTTCGATGCGGACACGAAAAGTTCAGCTCGGGATTCATTGGATGAATTGCAAGCGTTAGCGAGTAGCAGTCGCATGCTAGAAACGGTCATCGGACACATGGGCTTTGACGATGTGTTGGTTCGTGCAAGTGGGGATTCAGTACTAGTCAACATTCAAGTCGCAAGTTTAGACGATGTGCCGACCCGTGAGGAGTTAGCGGAACTGTATGTCTTAGCAGGCATTGAATTTGGCAATCATCGCAACGGAAACATTTCGATTAATTTCCAACCACTAAACTAATCGGGGGATAGTTATGGCAAAGATTATCAGTGACGTCATCGATAAAAGCCGTCAAGTCGTTGATTTGACGAAAATTGGCTTGAAGATTGATAAGGAAGAAAAAAAACTTGAGCAATTATACGCTAATTTAGGGCGCGTGTTTTATCAGGTCAATAAGGAAGTCGCTCCTGAGGTGATGTATGAAGACTTGTTTCGAACGATCACAGGGCGTACCAAGCAACTGGAATATTTAAAATTAGAAATCGACACGGTGCGAGGATTAAAGCGCTGCGTTGCGTGCGGACACGGGTTGGAAGCAACCAATCTATTCTGTTCAACGTGTGGGAAGAGTGCAAAATGAGAAGCTAGTCTAGAAGGGGCTAGTTTTTTGCTTAGCGCTTCTGAAAAGCGACGAGCTAAACTTGAAAAAGCAACTTAAATGAAGTGCGTAAATTAAATGAATAAATAGCCTGTCATGGGCTATTTTTTTACGGCTCTTTATGGTAGAATGAAGGGTAAGATTTACGAGGATTTAGGTGATTTTGTTGTTAACATCAAAGTTCGTATGGAACGAAAAAAAATGCGCAGAATATGAGTCGGTCGGGAGTGGGTTGCACCCTGAAATTGAGCGGCTCTTTTTGGAGCGTGGTCTGGGAAGCGCAGACGCTTTGAAAGCAGGCACAGCGGATCAAGAGGTGTGGCACGACCCGTTTGACTTTAAAGATATGCCACTTGTCGTTGATCGTATCAATCGAGCCGTTGCTGACCAGGAAAAAATACTTGTTTACGGGGATTACGACGCAGACGGTACCACGGCAACGGTGATTTTGATGAGAGCCCTTCGTCACATTGGTGCGAATGTCGGCTATTATATTCCGCATCGCTTTTTTGAAGGGTACGGACCAAACGAGGACGCTTTTTTGCAGGCTATGCAGGAAGGGAATCAGTTGATCATCACGGTGGACTGTGGGATCTCTGCCGTTGCCGAAGCGGAACTGCTGAAAGCGCACGGTGTCGATTTGATCATTATCGACCATCATCAGCCTAAGGAAACGATTCCCCATGCGGTGGGGGTTGTGCATCCTGAATGTGATCAGGACTATCCGTTTGACTATCTTGCCGGCGCTGGGGTAGCTTTAAAGGTGGCTGAGGCGTTACGTGACGGTGAGCTTCCGGATGACGATGTCATGTTAGCGATGTTTGGGACAGTGGGGGATGTCGTGGATTTAGTCGATGAGAACCGCAGCATCGTGAAGCGGGGGTTGGCGGCGTTGCGCACGACGCAGTTACCGGGTGTTTTGGCGTTGCTGCGTGTGGCGGAGATTAATCAATATGAAACCGATGAAACGACCGTTGGTTTTGCGATTTGCCCAAGGCTAAATGCCCCAGGACGCATGGACGATGCGAGCATGGTGGTGGATTTGCTACTCGCTGAGGATGAATTTATGGCGCTAGAGTACGCCAAGCAAGTCGATGCGATGAACAGTGAGCGCAAAGCGATAACGAACCAAATTGTGGAAGAGGCGGCAAGCCTAGCAGAGGCGAAGCCGCTAGACGATTTAAAAGCGTTGGTGCTGTATCACCCCGATTGGCACGAGGGGGTGCTAGGCATTGTGGCAGCAAAGATGGTCGACCAGTTTGGTAAGGCGGTTGTGGTGCTCACAATGGGCGATGAAGGGTTGATCAAAGGGTCAGCCCGCGCACCAGAAGGCATGGATATTTTGAAGGCGTTGGTGGCGAACGAGTCGTTGCTTGAACGTTATGGGGGGCACGAGGGCGCTGCTGGTATGACGCTAAAAACAGCGGATCCGGCTGAGCTTGAGGTTGGCTTGAACCTGGCATTAGCCGAAAGCATAGCCGTTAAGACGTTGACGGTTGATCTTAGTTTGCCACTAGAAGCACTTGATTTTAAATGGCTCGATGATCTTCAGTTTTTGGCGCCGTTTGGACAAGGCAATAAGCGACCCATTGTGAAATTATCAGGTGTGACGATTAAAGACGCGAAACGCATTGGCGCGACCCACGAGCATTTGAAATTCACGATGCAACAAGGAAAAAGCGCGATCGACACCGTCTTCTTTGGTGGCGCTAAAACGTTTATTTTTTTAACCTCTGAGGCACAGTTTGACGTGTTATGCGAAGTGGAAATCAACGAGTGGAACGGCAATAAAAAACTGCAAGCTCGGATTTTAGATGTGAAATGTGAAGCGGTGCAACTCGTGGATCTGCGCAATCAGAAGCTCGATGCCGAATTTGGTGCGGAGTTAACAGACGGTTTCCTCATCAAGAGCCACACGTTTGAGTCAAAAGAAAAACTAAAAGCAGCCTACGTGGCATCCGGGGCAAAAAATGTGATCGTGAAGCCGTTAGAAACGATGACGATGCCAACAAGGGAATCGTTTATCTTCGTGTATCAAACGCTTAAAAAGCATGCGCCGTTCAACTTGACCGTTGAGATTGTGGCGTACTTTGAAAAAAGTGGCATCTCTAAGGCGATGCTGACGTTCATTGTTAAAGTGTTTACGGAGGTTGGTTTGGTTAGCTACGAGTCGGGGGTTGTCACATTAAACGATGTGAATGAAAAGGTGGACTTTAAAACGGCGCCGTCTTATATCAGTCGCGCCCAGAAGGTGGCGGTGCATGAGTTTTTGGAGCTTAGTACGGCTACGGAGATTTTGGATTATTTAACGCAAGGAGTAGAAGAAAAATGAATTTAAAAGATTACATTGCAGAGGTTGCTCATTTCCCGAAAGAGGGGATTAGTTTTAAGGACATTACGCCGGTGTTGCAGGATCCGACGGCGTTTAAATATGCGATTAGTAAGATCACGGCGTTTGCGCAAGGTTTAGGTGTTGAGGTGGTCGTTGGACCAGAGGCGCGTGGGTTTTTATTTGGTGTGCCGACGGCGCTTGATTTAGGGGTTGGGTTTGTGCCGGTTCGCAAGCCAGGGAAACTGCCGCGTGAAGTGGAGACGGCGCATTACGATTTGGAGTACGGGACGGATTCGTTGTGCATTCATGCGGATGCGATTAAGCCGGGGCAAAAGGTATTGGTTGTGGATGATTTGCTGGCAACAGGTGGGACACTGACGGCGACGATTGAGCTCATTGAGCGACTTGGTGGCGAGGTTGTTGGTTGTGCGTTTTTAATTGAATTGGTTGGTTTGCCTGGGCGCGAGGTGTTGAAAGGTTATAACGTGATGACGTTGACGCAATATGAGGTTAATGAGTAGCGTTGATACTTCCCCAAGTTTTGAGAATACTAATAAGTAGGTTAATCTTAAAAAAGGAATTAATGCGATGAAGAAAAAAATAAAATGGATCGTCGTTGGTGTGGTGGTTGTGACTGCTCTGATGCTCGTTTATTTAGCTGAATTGGTGCGATATGCCGGCAGTGAAATGGCGATACTTAATAATTTCACGGCCTCGATTGAACAGATGCCTGAGGTGAATGTCGTGGAAGAAATCCATCGTTTTAATGGGTTGGAATCCTACATTGTGGCATTGGTTGAGTTAACAAACAACGAGCGTGCTTACTTTTTTATCCGCGACGGTAGTCTTCAACACTACATTGATCACGCTGACGTGCTAATGGAAGCACAAGCGATCGGCATTGCGAGGGGTGTGGTGGACGGCCAGCTGCATCACATACAGCTAGGCATCCTGGATGGGACGCCGATTTTTGAGGTGCAGATGATGCACGAATCAGCCCTTCATTTTATTATCGTTCGTGCCGAAGAAGGAACGGTGTGGATGGATTTTAGCTTATACTAACCGGAGGTGTGCGTCGTGTACGAACTATGGAAACAAGGGGTCATCCACTTAGGTGACCTGTTGATCACGCTATATAAAAGGCTGGGTATGGACGAGACGACCTACACTTTTTTGTTGATTTTTTCACGACTAATTAAAGAAAGCCCGTCAAGTTGGTCCCTAGCAGAAATTGAAGCCGTGATGACGATTGATACGAGAACGTGCTCTCAAATCTTTGTTGAACTCATTCAAAAGGGCTTCGTATTAGTGGAAAACGGTGAAGACGTTGACGGCAAACGTTACGAAAAGTATTCGTTAGCGCCTTTGTTTTTAAAAATTGAAGCCGAACTGAAAAAAGAAAAGCACGCCAACCTGACCACCGATTTAAAAGAGCTATCTGCTAAAATCGAACAGCTATTCGGTGTGTTATCATCAAAAGATTTAGAGTTAGTCAACATGTGGCTAAGCGAAGATGGTTTTGATGCGCCTCTGATCGAATTGGCATTGTCGGAAATGCAACTGTACGACATTCGCTCACTGAAATACGTCGATAAAATCTTATTAGATTGGAAACGCAAAAACATTTATACGGTCGAGGAAGCGAAGCGAAGCTTAATTGATTTTCGCTCACGTAGAAGCCTAGCGCAAGCCCCGAAAGAAGACGTGTCTTTAAATCCAGCCGATTACTACGATTGGATGGAAGAGGCGAAACAGAGGTATAAAGGATGATATCAAGAAAAAAAGCCCTGCAGACAATGGAAATCGTGTTTGGCTTATTCCCGGATGCGCATTGTGAACTGGCACATCGGAATGCATTTGAGTTAACGATTGCGGTGTTGCTGTCAGCGCAGACGACCGATATTGGGGTTAATAAAGTGACTGTTTCTTTATTTGAAAAGTATCAAACGCCACATGATTACTTGGCTGTGCCGATTGAGGAATTAGAGAACGATTTGCGTGCGATTGGCTTGTATCGGACGAAAGCGAAAAACGTGCGGAAGTTATGTGAGTTATTGATTTCCGATTATGACGGACAGGTGCCGGATGCTTATGAGGATTTGATTCGACTGCCAGGAGTAGGAAGGAAAACGGCGAATGTTGTGCTTTCTGTTTGGTTTGGCATGCCTCGCATTGCGGTGGATACGCACGTAGAACGCGTGTCGAAGCGGTTGAAGTTTGCACGTTTGAAAGATAGTGTCGTGGAAGTGGAAGAGCGATTGATGGTTTTATTGCCAGAGGAAATGTGGTGTCGTGCGCATCACGCTTTGATTTTCTTTGGGCGTTACCAATGTACGGCTCGAAACCCAAAATGTATGAATTGTCCGCTTTTTGCAGCATGTGGTTATCGTCATAAAAAAGAAAACTAACCATTAAGCCTGATTGTTGTTGTCAGCTTGTTGGTTAGTTTTTGGTTTTGGTTGCTTTTTTTTTCGGTTTGATCGGTGTCGGGGGTGCGACGATTTCGGTTTTGTACGCAATTTTTAAACTTCCTTTTGTGCTTAAGATGTCGCCTTGGAAAGTGATCATTTGATTGTACAAGGGGTGGCTTTTATCAAGGTTTGGTAACGTAAAGACGATGTCGCTTGTTTTGATCGGAATGTCTCTAAAGGCAGCGATCATTTGCGGTAGCGGGTATTTTTGGATTCTCTTGATAGACTTGATCGCAATGTGCGCACAAGCCACCGCGTCTTCAACGGCATTGTGGTGATTGGCAAGTTCGATGCTTAGTAATTTGGCGCAATAATCCAGCGACCCTTTTTGGTGCGTCGGGTAAGCCGCTCTAAATAAGTCAATGCTATCAATGTATTGAAAGTACGGCAACGGAATGTCGTAAAACTTGCAACAAGCAATCAGAACACCAACGTCAAATTTCGCTGAATGCGCCATCAATAAAGAATCTTTCATCAAGTCGTAGATTTCCGGCCACACCTCTTTGAAGGTCGGTGAATCTGCCACCATTTTTTCGGTGATGCCGTGGACTTTAATGTTGTAAGATGAAAACTCACAAGGTGGTTTAAGTAAATAATATTTTCTGTCAATCACTTTCGCGTTCTTAACAAAGGCAAGTCCTAGCGAACAAGCACTATATGCCTCGTTTGAGGCAGTTTCAAAGTCTAAAGCAATAAAATCATAAATCATGTTATCAGCCCTTGTATTAATTTTTTAGTGAGAGTTTAAATGAGAGGTTCATCTCTCCCTAATGGGAAAACCTAAACTTACATATTAGACAATTATACCACAAGCAGGTCATTTTAAACAATAGTTCAAAATGCTTTCTTTGTGTTGGTGTCAACGTTTTCTTTAGGCGGTGCAGGTGCAGGTCGGAAGTGATGTAGTCACGCCCATCTTTCATGATTCGCCAAACTGTGATTTAAAAGGATTTTACTTGACAATCTTAGCAGAATACTATATAATTCAAAGCACGCTATTTACTTAGTTTTCGGTTAATTTAATAGTAAATAGAAATGCCTTTTATGAGGACGATTTACATACAAACCACTAGTTATTGAATGGAAAGGAATTTTAACAAATGGACGTAACTACTACACTTCTTGTTTTTGACCAGTTTTGGTTGACTGTATTTTTATTGATTCCCATGATTCTTGTTGCAAGAATGATTGTCGCTGGCACCAAATATTCACCGATCTTGTTTGTTGTTGTTTTGGGACTTGCCCTTGGTTTTATACTGAACGCCGCTGGTGTTGTAGAACCTGGTATGCCTACGCTCCCAATGGCAGACATGGTGAGCGGAGCAGCCGTTTTAGCGCTGATTCCTACTATATTTTCCGGTGGGCAAGCACTCCGAAAGACGTTTGGGAAAATTGATTTCCAACCCGAAAATTTAGAAATCCCATCAACGGATAAAGCTTTTGTTGGTACAACATTAAACCAGCTTATTACGATTGTAAGGGCGCTGTTTCTTGTTATCGGGATCGCTTCTTTGTCACGGGTGTTGCTCAGCGCTAATTTCAACACTTTTAGCGCATATTACGCTTTGTTTGCTTTTGTGGGTATCGCATGTGCAACGCTTCTCGTTGATCCAAAAGCGATTATCGCAAAAGAAAAGCTATATCTGAAAAAAGGTATTATTGAGCTTCTAATGATCACCGTTATCCTTGTAATCAGTTCGATGACGGCATCTTGGGCAAGACAATTCATTGCGTTGCCGCAAATCTTTTTTGCAATGGTTATGGCGATACCACTGGGGGCGGTCTTCTACAAGTGGAGTTTTGGTCCTACCGTCAAATCTCTGTTGTACACGGGTCTGCCGGTTGTACTTAGTGCAAACTTTTTGATTGGCGGTTCAAGGCTTTCTCAGGTAGCTGAATTACCTGATATGACACCTGTTCTGGCATATGGTTTCTTTGGACAGCTCTTCTGGATGTTTGGTGGTGTATCTCTGCTGATGCTTCTATCAAAAACAACCCAAGTTCGCAACTTAGCGCCTGCTATTGCCGGTGGTTTGTCTCACTCTGGTTTGACAGGTGCGTGTACAGCAGGTGACTTTGGACCAGAGGCTGCAGAAAGAGCACCGATAACTGTTAACATGCCTTTTGTTGCTCACCCGTTTATCTTTTCGATTCTAGCAGTTAGTGCGGCGGCAGGTGCGCTGGCAATGATACCTTCGCTTATCATGGTTGCTGTGGGTGTTGCTTTGGTGTTGTATGGAACCAAAAAACTAAAAACAGCAAACGGCGATGACGCAAAAGAAGTACAGGCAATCACCTACTTTGCCCAGGGTTGGACGTTTACCGCCGTGTTCGGTGGTATGACCCTTCTGAGTGCTTTTGGAATGCCAATGGAAAATATGGCTCTTTCTGTCACATCTTCACTATCCCACTTTGGTCTTTTTGCAGCGACACAAGGGGGCATGTTTGGTCAAGAAGCCGCAGCTTTGTTACCGATGATATTTGCGATGCCGTTTTTGGTTCACCCGTTTGTGTTCTATTTCTTTGGCAAAGCCATGGACAATAACAACGAGATGCCAAAAAAACCTGTATTTATACTGGGTCTGATTGGTCTTGCGGGCATTGTGTTCACGTTATTTATCATCTAAGGAACATCATGGCATCCAGAAAACCGCATCGTTCACAAAAGGGGGCATCATAGATGCCCTCTTTTTTTATACCATAGCAACGCATTAGGAGATTTTCCCAAGTTTGACACTTGAAATAAACAGAAAACAAGCGTAAACCCTGATACCAAAGGATTTAAGCTTGTTTTTGAGTAGTATTATTTTATTTGAGATTTTATTTGAGAAACGCTAGGTTATTTGTTATAATAAGGGAAGCGGTTGTTAAGAATAAGCATGAGTAAGGAGAGTGATCGCTATTTTTCTATCATCAAACGAACAAAAAAACATTGAAAGTAAGATTGAGAATCAATACGATCAACTTTTGAAAATGTGCGAAAAAACTAAAATCGAGCTGAAGTATTTAAGCAAAGACGTCGCTGAGCATGATTTTGCAAGAAAGTTTGAAATCGATAAAATTAGTAGCTTAATTTCTTCGATGCAACGTGGCGTCGAAATGAAAAAACAACACCTCCACGATGCGGAAATTGAAAATCATTATGCGAAGTTACTCGCTGTTTATGAATCAACACAACAGGAAATCGCTAAATTAGAGCATTCCTTGCAAAAAACCATCTTAGAAGACGTTGTCGCCACCAAAGAGGAAAAGCAAGAGGATTTATCTTCAAATTCGTCGAATACAAGCGAAAAGTTGTACGCGACGAACCTACCAGAACCGAAGAGAGAACGTTTGAATTTAAAAAAATAGGGGATTATGAAAGTTTTTGCAAAAAAAGTTGATTTTTTTAATAATATCGGTTACAATATTGATAACACTAATTATATAGCGCTTTAGTTCGCAATATAAGAAGATCAAGGAGTGGAGTCGAATGTCAAGTAAAATAACAATTTATGACGTCGCGCGGAAAGCAGATGTTTCCCTGGCAACTGTTTCGCGTGTCTTAAATAACCCTGGGAGGGTAAAAGAAAAAACAAGAAATCGTGTTCTTGAAGTGATTAAGGAGTTAGGCTATCGCCCCAATGCCATTGCACGAGGGCTTGCTAGTCGTCGTTCAACAAATGTTGGCTTAATCGTTCCGACGTTTTCACGCGCTTCTATTTCTGAGATGACAGACGGGATTGCAGACGTTGCAGATAAATATAATTATTCTGTCTTTTTAAACGTGACGCACAACGAAAGAGAATTGCAAACTGATTCGTGGGAAAACATGATTGCTTCTCAGGTAGATGGCGTTTTACTGGCTAGTGATCAAATGAGTGAAGAAGAAGTGAACCGTTTATTAAACGAAACAATTCCAACGGTGTTACTTGGAAGTCGAGACAGCCAACACCGTGTACCAGCGGTTTTAATCGATTACGAGAGTGCTTCTTATGAAGTGACGAGAAAATTAATCGAATCGGGAAATCGAGACATTGCCTTTTTAACGGTGAAAGACGAGTTTGAGATCAACAAGCTAAAAGAAGCTGGATATCTCAAAGCGATTGGGGAATCGAAATTACCGCCACGTATTCTTACCTTTGATGATAAATTCGAAGTGTCGATCGGCGAGTTTAATGACTTTTTCGCTAATGAAAAAGCACCGGATGCGGTTGTTTCAATCCGTGATTCCATTGCGATTGGTTTTATGAATGCGGCCATTAATTCAGGCCTAAAAGTGCCAGAAGACCTGGAAGTGGTTGGCTTCCAAAACACGCAATACACGCTCATGTCACGCCCACAATTAAGTACCGTTTCGGTACCAACGTATGACATCGGCGCTGTCGCGATGAGGTTGCTAACGAAATTAATGAACAACGAAGAAGTGATGAACGAAGAAGTGATTTTGAATCATTCGTTTATCTGGCGAGGCAGTACGAAAAAATAACGATTTTAAGAAAACAATGTGGCGCGCTTGATGACGTGGTGGCTGCATTGTTTTTTTTATTAATTTCTGTTATAATCGAGAGATCAATTTGAATGGAGTATGAACGATATGAATAACGAACTATTAAAAGATTTAGAATGGCGTGGTTTAATCAATGATTGCACGGACGCAACAGGGTTAGAAAAAGTACTGAATGAAAAGTCGTTAAGCCTCTATTGCGGGGTAGACCCAACCGGAGATAGCATGCACATTGGGCACTTATTGCCGTTTTTAGTGTTGAAAAGATTCCAAAATGCGGGGCATAAGCCGATTGTTTTAGTCGGTGGTGCAACGGGTACGATTGGCGATCCAAGTGGGAAAACCGCTGAGCGTCAAATGCAAACGCTGGACATGGTGCTCTATAACGTGTCATGCTTGCAAAATCAGCTAAGTAAAATATTTGGTGATACCGTAACGTTTGTTAATAATTACGATTGGACGCACAACGTGAGCATCCTTGATTTTTTACGCGATTACGGTAAAAGCTTTAACGTGAGCCAGATGATTGCGAAGGACATCGTAAAATCGCGCCTGGAAGTCGGGATCTCATACACGGAATTTACGTACCAAATTCTGCAAGCGATGGATTACAATCATTTATTCGAAAACCACGATTGTCAATTGCAAATCGGTGGGAGCGATCAGTGGGGTAACATTGTCGGTGGGCTTGATTTGATTCGCAAGAAGCAAGGCCATGAAGCTAACGCTTTTGGAATGACCCTACCACTCATCACCAAATCAGATGGCACCAAGTTCGGTAAATCAGAATCCGGTGCGATCTGGCTTGATCCTGAAAAAACATCGCCTTATGAAATGTACCAGTTCTTTATTAACACGGCTGATGCGGATGCGATCAGGTTTTTAAAGTTATTCACATTCTTGACAAAAGAAGAAATCTTAGCGATTCAGGAAAAATTTGCAGCAGCGCCGCACGAGCGTTTGGCACAGAAGACGTTGGCATATGAGGTCGTGAAGTTGATTCATGGCGAGGCGGCGATTAACCAAGCGATTCGTATTACCGAGGCTTTGTTCTCAGGAGACATTGCGGCTTTAACAAGTGCTGAGATTGAAGTCGGCTTTAAAGACGTGCCGAGTGTTGTCGTTGATGAGGATTTAGGATTAATTGATTTACTTGTGACAGTGGGGGCGGCGAGTTCGAAGCGCGAAGCACGTGAGTTTATTACCAATAACGGGATTTCTGTGAACGGACAAAAGCAAAACGAATTAGCATTTGTGGTTGCGAAAAAAGCTGCCATGGATGAGAAGTTTACGGTGATTCGCCGTGGAAAGAAAAAATATTTCTTAGTGAAGCACGGCTAAGACAAAACTAGTGCAAGAGGGGGATTTTATCATGGGGGTTAAAATAAAAATTTTTGATGAGGAACACGAAAAAGATTTAGAGGAAGCTGTGAATGTTTTTTTGCGAGACGTGGCAGCAGTTGATTTAATTGATGTCAAGTTTCAACTATCACATTTTAGCGATGGGCCGGGGCAAATTTTCTCTTATTCTGCGATGATCATTTATAAATACCACGATTAAGAAAAGGTTGCGTGTCTTGTTCGATGATGAAAGAAGGTTAAAGTCATGTTTAAAAAAGTATTTGGTGTGATATGGGCATTGGTTGTTGTGACGCTGGTGTTTTTGATCACTGCGCCTTATTTGTTTCCTGAGTGGCGAGATTGGTTTCCGGAAGACGGTCGGAATCACTTGGAGGTGATCGAGGCTGGTCAGTTTGAATCGGTAGTAGAAGCTCAGGAAGGGACGTTAGTTATTTTTGTTGGCGATGGTCACAGTAGGCTGACGGTGGACTTTCAGGAGAATTTAGAGGAAGCGATGCAAGAACATCTAGAGGTGCAGGTGTACGCTTTTAATGCGACGCATCCGGATGTGGAAGCGTTGGAGTTTGAGCTTGTGATGGAGGCATTGGAAATTACCGCGTTGCCGGCGTTGGTGCAATTGCGTGATTTTGAGGTAGTCGGTGGGCACACGCATTTTGATGGTGCGGCTGTGGCTGAACTTTCGGGTTGGTTGGGCACGGTTGAGTAGGCTGGTGTGATGCTGGTCTGCGGAAAAGTCATAGAAAAGCTAAAATCGCCGATCCAGTGACTTTTAAGCTCGAAAAAGCCTGCGGAAAAGTCATAGAAAAGCTAAAATCACCGATCCAGTGACTTTTAAGCTCGAAAAAGCCCATAAAAAAGTCATAGAAAAGCCAAAATCGCTGATTCAGTGACTTTTCAAGCAAGAGGAGGGAAACAGATGGAGTTTGTTTTTGTAATAAATTTGATCATTTCAATTGTTGCTGGCGTCATTGTCGGGCTTGAACGTCAGTGGCAGAAAAAACTAGCTGGCATCAGAACCACTGCGCTTGTCAGTTTCGGAGCGTGTATGTTTGTCACGTTGTCCGTGTTTATGTCAGAGTATGATACGAGCGCTACGCGAGTTGCGGCACAAGTTGTCTCGGGCATTGGTTTTCTCGCCGGGGGTGTGATTATCCGAGACGGATTTTCCGTTTCTGGGATTAATACAGCGGCAACGCTATGGTGCTCAGCAGCGATTGGCTCTGTGATTGGAGCGGGTTATCCCATTGAAGGCATCTTCGCTGCCTTCATGCTCATGCTGATGAACATTGTTTTGCGAACGTTATCGCGAAAAGTAGATAATTTCCGCTCAGACGACACGCGTTATTACGTCTCAGTTCTGTGTTTACAAGAAGATGAAATCGCCGTACGAACGAAAATATTGCACGCACTAAACACGCTAAGCCTGAACTTCAATCAGATTACTTGCGGCACGGTTAAAGACGGTAAAATTGATATTTTGATTGATTTAGAAATCGATGCAAACCAAAGTATGACGCAAATTAGAATTAGAAATTTAGTGGAAAAATTGTTGATTGAACGTCGTATTTTACAAGTGCACAACATCGGTGATGACTTGGAAAACGACCTGCTAGCAGAGCATGAATAACCGCTACTAACTAGCAAAAGCCAAGCCTGATTTGAGCTTGGTTTTTTCATATAAAGAAAAAACATCTGAAAACCATTTGTTTTTTTCTTTAACTAGTGTTACAATAGTTGAAATATCATTTTTCGCTAACATTTGATGAAGGAGTGTTAACATGCAAGAAAATCCATCTGCGGTTTTAAATGAAATTATCAAGAACGTCGAACACGTCATTATTGGGAAAAAAGAAACGATCGAATTAGCATTATGTGCCTTTTTATGTCAAGGACACGTTTTAATTGAAGACGTGCCAGGTGTTGGTAAAACAAGCCTTGTTTACGCCATAGCAAAATCATTTGGTTGCTCGTTCAAACGAATCCAGTTTACGCCTGATATTTTACCGTCTGACATTACAGGATTTTCCATGTATAACCAAAAAACAGGGGAATTCGAATATCAACAAGGTAGCATTATGGCTCAGATCATTTTAGCTGATGAAATTAACCGAACTAGCCCGAAAACGCAGTCGAGTTTGCTCGAAGTGATGGAAGAGAATCAAGTCACGATAGACGGGAAAACTTACCCTGTTCCGCAACCGTTTACGGTGTTTGCCACTCAGAATCCGGTTGAACATCTCGGTACTTACCCGTTACCGGAAGCACAGCTAGATCGTTTTTTTATGCGGCTAGCACTCGGTTACCCAGAAGCATCGGAAGAGGTTAACATGCTTGATCGCTTTAACGAGACGTCGCCACTAGAGCAGCTACAAGCCGTTTCTAATGAAACTAGTTTGATGGCGTTGCAAAAAACGGTGCATCAAGTGCATGTCGCACCAGCTGTGAACGCGTACATTGTTAACCTTGTCAGGCAAACACGCGAGCATGCTAGTGTGACTTTGGGAGCGAGTCCACGGGGGTCACTTTGTTTGCACCGTGCGGCACAAGCGTGGGCGCTTTATCAAGATCGCAAGTATGTCACACCAGATGATGTAATTAAAATGGCCATACCAGTCCTTGCTCATCGGCTGGTTCTTAGCCAAGAAGCTAAGTTTAAAAAGCAATCACCAGAACAAGTGATTGCGCAAATCATCGCGAGTGTGAAAGTGCCGGTTTAACCTTTAAGAAAGAGAGTTATCAACTATGCTGAAGAACAGATTAACCTATGCAGCCGTTTCATTGGCGTTGTTTTTGTTTATCTATTTGCAAGAGCATCGCATGACCTACATTACCTTCTACGCGGTTTTACTTCTCCCGCTTCTTTCCTATGTCATTGCTTCACTGTCAAAAGGCTCTTTTTCAATCGAGCAATCTTTAAACAGCGATTTTGTGCTCAAAGAGAATGGCACGGTTTTTAAGGTTAACATTCGTAATCATTCAATTTTTCCGTGTAGTTTAGCTAAAATTAGTCTCAATGCTTGTACCGTTGGTTTAAACGTCGTACAGGTAGAAAGGTACTTTTCTTTACTGCCTTATAAGAAAAAAGAATTCGATTTTCAAATTAAAGGGGTTTATCGTGGGCAATATCAAATTGGGATTAAAGAAATCACGTGCTACGATTTTCTAGGGCTTTTCCAGTTTAAACTGCCAGTGGGACAGTGGAGCACGTTGATCGTAGCGCCACAATTAACGTTGATTTCTCATTTACCCCTAGATGCGGCGCCAGGTGAAGTTGAGACATCAAAAAGTTACTTGCGTGGTGAAGATTATACGAACATTGCGGAACTGCGAGAATTTCAACCAACGGATAGTTATCGCCAAATCCATTGGAAAATGAGTGCTAAAAAAGGCGACTTAATCAGTAAGAATTTTCATGAGGAAGAAGAACATGCCACGGTGTTTTTCATTGATAATCGCCGTACCACGCGAGATTTAGCGGTGGCGTTACCAAATGAAGACCGGATGATGGGCAAGGCGGTTTCTGTGATGTCGCATTGTTCTCGCTTAGGTTATCCAATAGCCATTGAATCGATTGGGAACAGGCGTGTCGCGTTTACCACTGATTTTACTCACCTCTATCAAGAAGCCGCTAAAATTGCGTTTAGCGGCAGCAGCGGGTTCAACGCACTTTTACAAGACTATCTAAATTCAGACCAGGTGCCAATGAACTTATTTGTTTTTGTTGGCGAAATAAACGAGATGCTGGTGGCGACATTACAATCCCTCTTAATGGCTGGTAACGGCATCACCATCTTCCTGAATAAACAGTTAGGAACTGAAAAAACGGATGAGCTAAAACAGCTAGCGATAAACGTTGTTTTAATTGATTAAAGGAGCATGAGCCTATGTCACATGAAAAAAACATGAAATCAGTAAATATTGAAAAGCCAAGTCTAGCGGATTTTGCGTTTTTGATGACGGTCGGCGTTTTGTTTGCCTGGACACTTGTTCTTGCTATCATCAATCCAACCGTTTTTTCTTTAAGTTACCTGACAGGCTTCTTCAAAGTATCAAGCATTTTGTTTGTGCTGGGTATTCTTTTGATTAGTAAACGTGGGCCCTTAATTGCTGCTTTTTTATTGCTTGGTTTTTCGGCTTTTATCGCATACGGCTTTTTGGCCATGCCTGAGATTTCAAACGCAGCCACTCGAACGGCTGAGCTATTTGTACATACCTTTGAGTTCATTGGTGGGAGGCGCGCGCAAACACACACATACGGACTTGTTGTCACTTGGTTTATCGCCTTTTTTATTAGTTTATTTGTGGCTGCCTTCGCGTACCTTCGCTTTCGCTTTTTACTGCTATTTATCGTCTCGGTGATCGTCTTAGGCGTGACAATGACTTCGCGCTATTTTTCTTATACCTACACCTTTTATGTGTTTGTTTTCAGCCTGCTTGTGTTATTGATTCGGCACCTGCAACAAAAAAACGCAAATCTAGGTGTTTCATCGACGGCTTTTACTAAATACATTTCGATCTTAACCGCACTAAGCATTGTGATCGCCAGTGTTTTACCAACGCCGCCAGTTGGTTTTGCAGAAGGGGTTTGGCAAAACATCGTTCAACGACCGTTTGAATGGGTAAACGACATCGTGGTAGACCTGACACAACCGAGTGAATTTTCTTTGCGACAAATCGGATTTGGTGGTAGCGGTCGACTTGGGGGAGACGTTGCCATGGACGATTCGTTATTTATGCGAATACGCACCCATCGCTTTGAAGACCCCATCTACTTGACCGGGGCGGTGATGGACACTTATACCGGCTATTCCTGGGAAAATCGTTTTGTTGATGAACGGGTGGTCGATTTTGATGAGGTTGAACAAAATTTAGAATTGATTGAACACCTACTTTCTGCTCAGATTTTATCGGGTAATCGATCATTTCAGGAAGTGACAATAGAAGACCTTGTGCTAATTGATATCAGAGAATATTTTGAAGATTATTACCTTTGGTATGACTGGGAGAACATGCGAATATTTCGAGACCCGCATAGCGGATTAGACCTTTGGGTGAGTGCTACCGTGACAAATTGGGTCTGGCGTTTAGAGCATATGTTCTTGCAGAACACGACTATTGTCATAGATGTTTTAGATGTACGACCGGTCTCAGCTTTTCATTCTGGGATTGTACGTCATATTACTTTTACCAATGTGGATGAAGGTGTATTTTTACGGGATCGAGACGGGCGATTTTTTACAGATAGTCGGATGCGTCCTTACACAACTTATGAAGTGCTGTTTATTGAGCCTTTTGAACAACACACAGGATGGATCTATTATGATGGTCAAGAAGAAGATATGAGTTTGACAAACTTTTGGGCACGTTTTTCTTACAGAGGTGCTCTAAGAGATGTCTATTATTTCATTACAGAATTTTTTACAGAATTTTATGAGTTTCATGGTTATGAACTAGACCAAGAGATACTTCTTCATGGTAGCAGAGAATTACCTTTAGAAGAGCTACTACGAGACTATCTTATCCCACGCGCAGACCGTATTTACGAAACATATACGACGTTGCCAGATGAATTTCCTGAACGTGTGCGAGAATTGGCAATGGAAGTGACAGCAGAAGGTGAGACCGATTATGACCGCATGCGATTGCTAGAATCGTATTTAACTGGTAACTTTGTTTACACGCTAACACCTGGACCATCGCCGTATGATCGTGATTTCGTGGATCATTTCTTATTTGATCTTCAGCGCGGGTATTGCGTGCATTTTGCGACCGCTTTTGTCACGATGGCGCGTAGTCTTGGTATGCCAGCTCGTTACGTCGAAGGGTTTCTTGTGCATACCGGGCCGACCGTTGAGCGAGGAGAAGGTATGACCATTGACGTGTTAAATAACATGGCACACGCGTGGGCAGAAGTTTATTTTGAAGGTCTTGGTTGGATCAGATTTGAACCGACGCCAGCATCAGGGTTGCCACAGGCGCCGATTGCAACGGGCGATGGCACAGGGACGCACACTCCGGAAATTGAAGGGGAAGAGGCCGAGGGACCAGATCAAGAAGGTCCGGGTGCGCCACTTGAAACGGATGGGAATGGCGCTTCGATAGAAGTGAACGGCGCTGAGCAAGTTGAAGCGGATGAAACGTCACGGGCATGGTTATTCCAAGCATTAGCCGCAGTAAGCGTGCTCGTTTTAATTGTTGTCACGATCAGGGTTGCCATCGTTCATTTGAAAATAAAGAAATCAAGGCGCAAAATGAATAACGAAGCGGTGCTTCATCTGATGAAGGTGATGGATACGTACTTTAAAGTGTTTGGTGTTCAAAGAGAAGAGAGTGAGACGGTTGAGCAATTTGCAGAACGTTTGTGCCCAAGCTTTTTTGACGATAAATACACCCAATTATTATTAAAAGGATCGGCCAAAGCTTTCTCAAAAGCACGCTACGGCAACGCCTTGGACATCATTTCAGAAGAACGCCGTGTGATGGAACTAATCATTGAGATTTTAGATGATCGCTTAAAAGAACAAGGCAGATTGAAGTACCTCTTTCATCGTTATGTGTCAATTAAGTATTAATTTTGCTAATCATTTTGCTTATCAAATAGTTTCAGCTTCGAAAATTCTAAAAAGGAAAACATTTTTGTTCTCAAACTGCTTGGATTGTGGTATAATAATCCTAATGTAAATTTTATGAGGTGAGTAGAATGCCAGCAAAGTATTATACAGTTAGTAAAGATGGAGATGGAAGTGTAGCGGTCAATGTACCTAGTTTTAAAATCATGGCACGGGGAGCACTTGCTGAAGTGAAAGGCATTTGTAAAACGTTTGAAACGGTTTCGACAGGCATTACTGAAAAATTCAATAGCAAAAAGCATCGAAGTGGTGTTGAAGTTGAATTTGAAGCAGACGGTGTGGTCATTGATGTTTATTTAAGCATTCTAGCCGGCGAAAAGATTGTTGAAGTAGCAACAAACGTTCAAACGGCTATTCATGACATGATTGAAAACATGACATCAATGAGAGCAAAAGCGGTCTATGTACACGTTGTCGACATTGATTTTGAATAAAACGCACAGATTAGAAAATAATATTTAATGAATAGAGTAGTTATAGATGGAGGTTATTAGTGATGGTATTTGATAAATTAAAAGAAATTATTAATGAAGAATTAGGATTTGAATCGGAAAATTTAATGTTGGAGTCAACGTTAGAAGACATGGGAGCAGATTCTTTAGATGCGGTTGAATTAATCATGGCATTAGAAGAAGCTTTTGATATCGAAATTGCTGAAGCCGATGCAGTAGGCTTTTCAAGCTTAGGCAGCATTGTTTCTTACATCGAAGAAAAAATTAGCTAAAATAATAAACGAGTGATAATTGAAAGTTGGGTTTGCGATGAATGAGATGACAGAAGTAGCACAAGAGGATACAAAAGTAATTTTAAATGATTTATTTGTCGATATTTTCAATCAAGTGTTAGCACTGGAAAAGAAGATTTTCGAAAAAGATAAGAATTTCCGTGATATCAGCATGACAGAAACACACGTGCTTGAAGCGATTCGTAAATGTGATCCTCCAACAATGGGAACCATTGCTGCTAAGCTACAAATCACGCCTGGAACATTAACTTCTTCAGTGAATAAGCTCATTGATAAAGGCTATGTGAATCGTCATCGTAGTGAAGTAGACCGACGCATTGTGACGCTTAGTTTAACGGCAAAAGGTGAATCTGTTTTTCAACTACACGAGGAATTTCATCGTGATTTGGTTGAAGCGGCTGTGGCTGATTTAGAAAATCGTGAAGATTTGAAAAGAGCACTACAGTCAATGCACCGATTTTTCCAGAAGATTAAAGAGAAATATTAAAAATAAGAAATAGCGCACGCCTAAGAATGTGCGCTATTTTGTTACGTAGGAGTGGACTTGATGGTACAAAGAATCAGGCAACCAGATCATAACGTGAAGAAAAAAAATAAGGTCGTCCCCTTTTTGGTCTTTTTAAATGTCCTTCTATGGGGAAGTGCCATCTATTTATGGTTTCAGAATCATGAATCAAGACCAACTGTTTCTAGTGATTTTACTTACACACAAGAAATTGAACCATTTAACGTCATTCCAAATCCGACATTTAATGATCATAGCGTCGAGGAATATAGCGAAGTGACCTTCTCCATACATAGTAACTACGCTTTGTTAATCAATTTAACGACCGGTGATGTTCTGTTTGCTCATAACGAGCGTGAACGTGCTTACCCGGCTTCGATCACCAAAATCATGACGGTTCTTGTTGCACTTGAGCATGCTGAAGAAGAAACTTTGACGGTACAAGCGGATTTTAATGAATTGTATATCGCACAAGCAGCGACAGCAGGATTTGAATACGGCGAAACACGCACTTTATCTTAGGTGCTACACGGCGCGATGCTGCCATCGGGTGCCGATGCCACCTC